>ERZ808252.18-NODE-18-length-190019-cov-6.221958_pt1 | contig 190019 bp, 160 predicted proteins | sample MGYA00521242_ERZ808252 | MGnify/ENA primary metagenome ERZ808252 (study PRJEB31516, sample SAMN03275581) | gut metagenome | biome: mammalia-associated habitat; material: feces | host: Papio cynocephalus | place: Kenya | collected 2012-08-07 ...
ATCACCTCTTGATTCTATTATAAACCTGTTGTCAAGAGTATGCAATATTTTTTGGGAGCGCTATCACCCCTAACGAAGCGATTATCTTTTTAAACTTCATTTCTTTTTATTTCTCCTTTCTTGTCTAGTTAGATGTGGCTAACTTATGACTATTAATAAAAGCCGTAGCTTTCGCCTCCACCTGAGTGTGGGAATGTATATCCGAAGTTAGCCTCTGCTAACTCCAGGTCATGATAACCCAATAAATACTCGAATATAGGCATAAGTTCAGAAGGATTAAGATCATACACAGACCTGCCTGCTAAATATTCTTCTACAGGGGCTTGACATTCCTCATCTGTTATAGTATAATTAATAAGGTCGGCACCATCAATAGCAACACCATAACTACCATGACCACCTATCCAAGGTACATCAGGATAAGCTGCCTGCAACTGTTCAAGAAGTTCATCTGCCTGTTCTGCAGGGTCTGATGATGTTATAGTAATAGGTGTCATAAATTTCTCAGAAAGCATTGAAGATAATGAATTTTCTGATGCCGCATCTGCGTTTTCTTCCAGTATTACTATATCACACTCTGTATCACATGGATCGTAGTTAGATGGATAATCCTCAACCGGATAACCGTATTTCTCTTCAAACTCCTCTTCAGGCATCAAAATAATATTCTGGTCGACCATCACATTAGCATCATCACCTGTTGAGATACACAAAATATCTTCAATTGTTTCTTCTGTTGACGGTATTGTAAACTGACTCTTTGTTACATCTATTCCAAGGAGTTCTCTGAGTGCTGTTTCTGACATCATAACTTCTCCGCTGTCACTCTTATAGCTGTATCCAAGTATAATATTATATTTGCTATCATAATAAGAACTACCCTTTTCGCCAATAGGGAAACGTATTTCAACCTTAGACACCTGCATTTCCTCATCAACTTTTCTGTAAGTTGTTCTCTTTACTACAATCTCATCTTTATCCTCACTATACTCAATTTTCTGGAAAGGCTCACCAAGAAACTCAAGATAACCGTTTATACTCTCAATAATTACCTTAGCGTTATAAAAATTCTCTTCCTTCTCAACAAGATTAATAGTTTCACACTTTATACCAGAAGCATGCTTAAAACCATTCACAATACCATTCAATCCATCCGTAGTCTGATTCAAGCTAGATGAGAGCTCACTGGCGAATTTATCAAGTGCTTCTTTGTCACTAAATACAACAGTAACCTCACCTTCTTCATTTATAAGGGTATAACCACCATCAAAGGTCTCTGTTTTACCTATTCTATATACACCCTTAGAACTCTCTACGAGTTTAAGTGCTTCTCCATTATCAATAGTAATATAATCACCATTATCATGCTTATATATTCTGTTGCTTCCGATATTACCAACACTTGTTGATATACCAACCTGTGACTCTTTTAATCTCTCAGGGTCTGGTTTATAATCAAAGAAATATGGACTGAAGTTAGATGTGATAGTTCCTTTGTTTCCAAGGATAACAGATTCAAAACTCTGAAGATTATCCTTATCAACTTTCTCGTAACTCACGCCACTTCCAGTCTCAGCAACACTACTTGTGTTAGACTTTAAACTATTGTCACTGTCTTTACTCTTATCATCCTTATTACAACCTGTAAAACAACCAGTCATTACCAAAGCAGCAGAAAGTATAGCTGCATTAGACATTCTAATTGCCTTCATACGAATATCATTTTTCATAAAAATCTCTCCTCTTAAATTATTCGACATCTCCAAGACTAACAAACTCTGAGTTTAACTCATCAGCCAAGTACTCAGCAATGGTATTATTATAACCAACAATCTTTTTCACTGTAGTACCTTCAAATGCTTCACTAGTTAGATTAATCATAGTAGATGGTATTTCAACACAATCAATAACTCCACAATTACTAAATGTGCCATTATAAACTGTTTTTACTCCTTCTGTTATCTTAACATCCTTTAAACTACTACAATTGGCAAACACACCAAAACCAAGACAGCCCGAAATGGTGACACTCTCCAACATACTACATTTAGCAAATGCATTATCCTCTAATACCACATTATCACCAGTAATTACAAGTTTATTAACATCTGAACCCTCAAAAGCAGAAACGCCTACTCTTATGTTATCAATAGTTAGAGTCCTGATAACACTATCGCCTTTAAAGCATTCTGGTCCAATATTACCATAATCACTTGTAAATAACATATCCTCTGTAGTATATCCTGACAATATACAATCATCAATAACAGTAAACCCGTTTTTATTACACACCATTTGCGAGGTCAAAACAATACTACTTGTATCAGCGTCTAATTGTTTAGTAGGATCTTCTTTAGTATTACATGCAGTTAGAGTAATCAATGATACAGTAACTGCAAAGCAAATAGTCAATCTGTTCATAAATATTACTCCTCTCATTAATTAAATAACAGGGTGTTAATTACACCGACATCTCTTATGTCATACAACATAAAAGACGCCGCTATAATTAATAGCATAGAAAATTTTTAAAAGGGGAGTGTGGTTATCATTAGGTATACACAATAATGTATACCATTCTACGTACTACCCTATACACAGAATGCTACACATTACCATTTCATGCGATTACTGGTACACGTCGCCATCTTCAAAACAAACGTGTACCATTAATCACAATATATTAAGGAGAGTAAAAGCATAACAAACATTTCATTATTAATATCGTGCATACTAACAATGAACTGAACATTACTTAAATATGTTATTAAAATTTACAGCAATCACTCAAATTGCATATAAATTTCACAAAGTATATCACTTGAAAACTGTAACTTAGTGACTACATTACTGTCTTCAAATTCAATTATCCTTGAATTTTTTAATTTCATAATACTAGCCAACTCATCACGAGTTTTAAACACTTCAAAACCATTATTATCATAAACGCCTGGATTTGTAGTCCTAAGTGCAACAACATAATAACAACCTTCATACTTCTGAGTTAGAAGTTCATACCTCTTTGATGGTGCAACAAGATGATAATATTCATTACCATTTACATTATAATTATCATCGATACTGTAATCATAAGGATTTACTACATCTCCAAGCTTTATTTCAACCTGACCGCACTGCAATCCAACATTATCAGGATTATAAAAGTTAGATGCTACTAACCGTTTGGCAGTCTTCTCATTTATCTCCCATTTTGGTTTGAAGCCGCCAGAACCAAGTAAAACTATTCCAAATACAATAACAATAATAAACACAACCACAGACATTACAATAACTTTATATAACTTTTTATTATTATTCATCGAAGAGCCTCATTTGACAAGTAAACAACATACTCTACACGTTTTTCTATATTATTGGTAAAATTATTAAGTCTTGAAGTAATTTTAAACACGTAATTCTTCTTAGGATGTATATAACAACGCTTACCATCAGCAACAAGCTTAAACATAAACTCATCATAAATAGGTTTAAGTCTGTCGAGTGTAAAGTTGGAGTCATCGGTGTATATAATCTCTATCTTTACACAGGACTCCTTTTGGGTATGAACATTAGAAATTAACGCATTACATATACCACATGTCTGCTCTGTTGTTATATAAAGTATCCCGGGGTCTTTTTCTCTTCTCATCAAACTCATATTACTGTACATGGCATTAAAATAACTCTCTCTTACATAAGGATATATAAATCTATATGAAAGATCACTTAAATACTCCTTTGCATAATATGGAATTGTCATAATCCCAGCATCTTTAAGTGATATTGTTAAATCCGACTTAACGACTATACCTTTAACAAGTCTATTAAAATTAATATTTGTCTTATTCATTGTTCTACACCTTTTTACTTTTAATTCTTATAACTCTCTCCGCCTGTTGAATTAAATACCTGCCATCAGGATTAATATACAATATAAGTGTGTCTTCTTTATTTAAATCAAAATAACCTGAATCATGAGTTAGATTAATAAATAACTGATTCACTATTATACCTCTATAACTATCTCCATTACTATATGTACTATCAAATGTGCAAATGAATCCACGAGTATTACTATTATAAAACCAAGCATTACTAAGTGGACATCTCATTATACTACTTGGCTTAAATGCATAAGGTAAACACATTGCAAGCCCCATTAGTACAAACAATGCGAGCATTCTATCCAACTCATTAAAGCTAAAGTATATTATACCTATATACGCACCTATTAATATCACAAGCCTTACAATATACAAAATAAATTCAACAACTGCTAAGTACCTTAATCGTAATATAGATTTATCAGTTACAGGTACTTCCATAGAAACGCTTTTTAATGTTTCTATATCTTTTGGATTCCATTCAACAAGTTTTTCTATGTCTCCTTTATAATTATCAGATAAGTCATTATTATTAAACAATTTGTTCAGTTTAATCATAAAACTATCACTCTTATCACCTTTCACTGCAGTATCAAACATAAGTAAACCTCCTTTCTTATTTCTTAAACATAATAAGCTTTTTTAACGATTTAATACTAACTAAATCATTCCTCAACAGATAAGATATAATTCTAAATAATACGTTCAGAAAAACTACCTTAGTTAGATACGGAACATTATTATAAAAGATAGTAACAAATAACCCCTTCACTAGCAAACCAATTAAAATAATATTCACTATTGGAAACAATATTCTTCCTATATACCCACGCCACACCCAAACTCCACCTAAATCACTCTTTATATGATTACAAGTTGGGCAGGCTGAAGTAGTATTCCATACACCATTTATTCCTTGATTACGTTTCTCTTTAGGTAAATACCATGTGTTTATATTCACCCACAATTTACCGCTGACTTTTGTTTTAGCACCATTAATAGGATAGATGTGGTCTACTTGCATACCAGATTTAGTACACAATTTACCACAATAAGAACAAGTATAGATACCAAGTATACCTTTATGCTTATTAAGATACTTCTTGCGATAATCATCACTACGAGAATACATATTCTTCTCAGACATTAAGATAATTCCTCACAGTTTATTGAACTCTTCTCAAACCAACTCTTTACAATCTTTCTATGAGAAAATTCGCGAGAAGACTCCTGGGAAAGCAAAATAACAGGTTTTCCAGCTGATATCTTCATAAGTTCTCTATATACAGTTAGAGCATCCAACTTGCTCAATACCTCTATTATATATGTACTTATATAAATCTTTAAATCCTTCTGGTCACAATCATCAGCATTTCGATATGTTCTTACTAACTCATATGTTGGTGCAAGTGGCTTATATCTAAGACCTGTATACCACGATGGTATTCCATTTGATATTGCTATCGGAACTATTCTTTTACTATACCTATTATATGATGCAAACGAACCTACATAAACTTTTGTATCCATTAGCTATCTATTCAACTCCTTATTTGTTTTTATAAAAACTGTGCCCTGCCTTGTCTTTAAACATAAACTGTATCGAGTTAGATGCAAAGAATCCCTTTCTTGCCCCTGAATGAAAATACAGTGCACCATCAGTAATATCTCCATGTTCTTCGACTACAGCTTTAATTGCCTTATACACATTCTCATTAGCATAATTCTTTCTTTCAAGAAAAGGTGTTATACCAGTAAACTGATTAGGTGCTTTTACAACATCCTCTATACTATTCATATTCTTAAAATCACTACTGTTAGATACAACACGATTCAATATTACACATACAACATTCTGAATCGGGCAGTTAAATGGATCACTGGTGAAGTCATCATTAGCACTGCCAATCTCATGCATAACAGTATTTGCTAAGTACATCATTTCCTTTTCATTACTTAAATCTATTTGTTTATATGCATCTACAGTATTAACACTGTCAGAGGTGTTATTAGAGCTGTTATCTGAAAGGTCAGTCTCTTTATTACCTTCTCTTGCAGATACAAAATCAAGTGATTTCTTATCAGTTTTAAATTCAAGTGTTTTGCTTACCTTATATGTTATCTTATAATTACTTGAATTAGATAACACATAAGCTTCACTATATATAGGGCCACAGTTGCAAATCATTGCAATCGCAATAGCACTAATACGCGATATTATACGTTTTGTTCTCATTTCTAGCTATCCTTTTATTTATTTCTATAGTATACCTTGTAGTCCCTTGCGTCACCATTAGTGGCTTGCTCCCTCAAACCATCAAGAGCTTCATCAAGTGTATTATATATTCTATTTCCATTACTATCAAGGGTATAATTAACTTCTTCCTCAGAACTCTGATCATTTTCAACCAGATCTTTGATAACAATGCCTCTATCATCTGTTACTACAGGTTCGTTATTATATTTAGCAATTCTGGTATAATTATTTAAGTCGTTATTATATTTGTTTACAATATCCTTATTGTCACTAATAACACCATCATAATAAAGATTATAGTCAGCCTGTGCCATAAGATTACGTATCTCTGTCCAATCTGTTTCCGATAAGATGTAGTTAGATTCAATGTCAATGCCTGGATTATTTACTATTGTTTTATTAGAGTGTTCACAGTTAATATTATATTTTTCACCAGTAGCCTCATTAACTATATCAATATCTATAGTTATGCTTTTATTCAACACGTCATAATAATTCAAGTTCATTATAACGGATAATTTATTACTAAATAAATAATCAGGAATCAATGAAGAATAGTCACAATCCATATTATCCTTTATATAACTTATAAAATCAAGATAACTATCTCCTTCTGCAGTAAATGTAATATCCTCATCAGATATTGCGTAGGAGTCATGCATTTCTTCTTTAATAAATTTCATCACAGCTGAATAAAAATTAATTGTTATATCTTTTGAGTTTACTGGTAATATCACAGACCAAGATTCTTTATCAATACGGGGTTCTGCTACTTCATCTATAATTCTTGTTTCCCCATAGTCAATATCATTAGAATACTTAACAACATAATCAATAGAATTATTATCTGAGTTAGATAACTGCTCCACATTACCATTTTCTGTATTATTGCTCTTAAATAAAGTATAGTAAGGTTCATTTGGTTTTACAACACGAACATATTCTTCAGTATTATAAATTCCACACTTATCTGTAGAAAACTCAAGAATATCATTTTCACTGTCCATTACCACATAATTTGGCAGCTCATAATCTAACTCAGTGACATAACCAAGCAATGAAAGCATAGGATTTAAGTTAAGATAGTAAGTATCTGCACCACTTATCTGATAACTTTTTGCATACTCTTTAGATACTCCGTTTCCAATCTTTATACGATAAGAGTCAACAAGCCAACCATCGGAATCCTCGACAGTAGAGAAATAATATTCCTTATTTCTATCATCACCACGAAATATGTATTCTGCAGTATTCTCATCAGTGTCATTACTGTCTGAGTTAGAGTTTACATTCTTATAAGTAAGTGTATAATTATTTGACTCAATTGCATCAATCTTCTCAATATATGCATTCAACTCTTTCTGCAATGACGAATAATCCATGCCATAGTCAACAATAATGTCATTAGGTAATGGCTTACTAGCCATTGTAGTAATAGCCTTTGTAATAAATCCTATGCAAGTAAAAGCAACAGCACCAATTAATACTGTTTTAGTTGACATTACAGTCATTCGTTTAGCTGCCATCTGAAATTCTTCTTTTATTTCCTCTTTGGCACGTCTACTTATCTCCTCTTTTGTCAAGTCAACATCACTATTCTCAGGAATTACAACAATTCCATCAACATATCCTGGTATTTTTTCATTTAATATATCAGGATCTATTTTTCTTTCATCAATGTCATCATTATTTGCATTAGTCTTAGCATTCAATTCAACACGATTATTCTTCAACAAGCTGATATTATCACCTGAGTTAGTGTCTTTGGCATCACCACCATACCCGTCTGAGTTAGATGTGCCAATAATATTATCTCTCTTTATTTCATTAGCATTATTATCCAAAACATATGCCTCCTTATTTCTTATTATCAGCATTGACAGCATAGAATTGCAGTTTACCATCTTCAACAGTCACTCGCAATCTATTTACTATGTCATTAATAGAATCTTTCTGATTCTTAGTCATATTACTTAAATATAAATCTCGTGCTATACTGTTGCACAAATAATCATAGTCTATTTGTAACCCATTTAAATAATCTATTATTTTAGTATTGTATATACTATTAATAACAGAAGCCATATCAGTACACTTATCATGAACATTAAATGATGGCACACCAAGTGCTTTTAACTTAGATAAGTACACATCAGACGCCTTTTCTGGTTCGTAACCAATTATGGTTCTATCTTTAAATTGAGTTATCAATGGAAGATAATCACTATCAGATGCTAAAATCATCAATCTTTTCTCATTACCTAATAACAATTTAAAACATTCAGTGTATATAACAAAGTCATTAACAGATTTATTGTCAACAACTCTATCAACCTTTTTATGAACTATAGATATCGGCGTTTCTTTTTGTAAGTTAGACCATATGCTACGTGAAGAGTCCTCGCAGTCATCAACTAAAACAACCTGTTCAAATAACTCAACATAATATTCTGGTAATGATTTTAAATATCCTGTAACTTTAGCATAATCCATGTTTTCACAGTCTACAAAAGCAATTATTTTTTCATCTGAGCTAGATAAGAATGTATCATACTCATTATTGTATTCAAGTGGCAACTCATCAGTATCATCAGCGCTATTATACACATCGTTATGACTACTATAAATATATTGTAAAAATACATTATCGGTTGCCAGAATATTACCATTTACTTTAGATATATCCAGATTGCATATCCTTTTGAACGGATACTTATTAAGCAATTGCATATTATCAAGTACTTTTGATTTAAACTCTGTTATTTCATTATAATCACTAAACTTTATATCAAAGAAATCTAAAATATAATCTATTGGTATTTTTCTAACCGTTTTATTAAATTCGTTTAATACAATAGTCAAATGGTGATTAAGTGTATAGGATATTTCATTCAATTGTGTTATAATATCATATTGCCCATGCAATTGAACAGTATTACCCTCTACACATTTATCACCAAATAACAATTTGGCTGAAACATATTTGTCATTGGTTGGAGTGTTATTGTGTAAAATATTCCTAAATCTTTGCATATTTATACTACAAGTAGTTGTTAATATACTGGTACGAATTATGCAACAAGCCTTAGCCATCATAACATTTGGATTCTGGTGTAACTCCTGAAATATTGAACTGTAACCATAAATATCTTCAATCTGAGATTTACTAACGCCTAAAATGTAAGCAATAAGACTAACAACATCTTTTCTTACTTTCTTCATTAAACCTTTCCTCAAATTAAATATAAAACATTATAATTATACCTAATGTGCTTACAATAGTTAGAGTGTAAAGAAACTTCAATTCAAATAAAATCACATCAAGATAATTATTTTTATACATTATCTTCTTTTTACCTTTTCTAACAATCTGTGAATTCTCATCAGGCATAATAAATTTATCATTTTTAAATAATGCAAGCACAATACTGCCAATCTTCACTTCTTTATCTGCACTTTCAACTTTTCCAATGTAATAATACTTTAACCTATACATATGTACAGTTAATAAAGTTATATTAAACAACATTGTAACAACAAGCCCAAGTCTACCAAATATAACTGGCAATACAACAGCAATAAATAACTGTATTATAATTCTGTTAACTGGCATTAGGACAATACAACAGTCATCATATTTCTGGTCTTTTCAGTTGAGATGTAAGGAAAGTAAATATCAACACCCTGACATACAAAGTTAGATTTACTCGTGCCAACTATACCTCTTAAAGGGAAAGTATAATTAAATGCAATACCATCGTTAACTTGGAGATAAACTTCCGCATTTGGGTCAATATTATCGGCACTGAGCTCTCTTATAAGATCGGATACCCTATATGGCTCATTATTATTTACATTATTTGCATAACTTTCCATCTGAGAATTAAAGATATTACTTATTTCCTTTTTAACATCATCCTTAATAGCATTTCCTACTTCATTATCAGGCGTGTTATCTGTGATCACATCAGGTATATCTTCGATAATAGCATATGCTTCTTCAGAAGATTCAGCAGCAATAGCATTTGACATTATGTCATATATCCTGTTATTATATAAATCTACATATCTTTTTTCTGACAAGTTAGATTGGTGTGTTAAGTCTAATACAAATTCAGAAATTGTTGTATACATCTTCTCACCATCAACATACTTAACAATATTTTTTCTATGAGCTTCCATTAAGAACCCATTCTTCGTCAATATACGCTTTAGTGCTGGATTACTACCTTCATAGCTAGTAAATATTCTTTCAGAGCTGAATATTGATAAATTATCCTTAATTACTTTCACAGTTTCTTCAAGTAAAGCATTGCCAATCCCGTTACCTCTAAAGTCCTTATTAACCAATAAATTAATTATAATCCCAAGTTTAGTGTTAGATATGAGTGAATATCCAACATTAATCTTATCACAGAGTGCTCTTACTTTAAGAGAGTTAAAGGGAAAACAATCTGTTTTAATATTTTCTATTTTAAACTCTATATTATTCATAATAATTACTCCTATATATCATTTATTTTAAACTTTATCTTATTATCTTTAACCTCAATATCCAAATTATTTATATACCTTTCAATAAAATCATAACGTGATATATCAGCTGGCATATGATATTTAGTACAAAGACTATTTGCTAATGTATTAATATCCATAATAACATACTGTTCACAAAAAGTTTTAAGAACGTCATTAAGTATTGCAACATCAGTAGTTAGAGTGTCTAACTGAAAATCATCAATTGATAAATACCTTGTTTGTATTTTATCCAATCTTCTTCCTGTTTTCATTGAAAACTTCTCATTCTCATAAAGTACTAAAAACTCCGCACCATTTAAACTTGTAATCAACTCACAATAGTCACTATCAGACGATGCAAGTATAAAATACCGGTGCTGATACAAATAATACTGCTTAGTTGTGTACATAGCTATCGACATATCTACGATTGACTTATTTGACATGACTCTATCAACATAAATGTATTCTGTAGGGATATCAACATACTTATCCAATGACTTCCAAACAGGATTTGCATTATCATCATAAAATAATGCAATACACTTTATATTATTTGACTTTGTCATTTTATTGAGAAATGATATAAACTTATGAATATCTACATTTTCGCAATCTACAAGAACTAATATACTCTTCCAGTTAGATATAGCAAAATTAAGATACTTGGCATTCATTTCAATGTCATTAATAAATTTTACATCACCAGGTACATCACGACCAGCTGTTTTATAGATAGATGTTATAAATGATTCATCATTAGTAAACATAAACGTATTATCACGTATATTATTTATATTTATATAACACTGGAATGGATATATTTTAATATTTTTTCTAAACTTATTAGCGGCACTCTGATGCTGATAGTTAGAGTCACTAATAGGTACACTGAATAAATCCTTTACTAAACTATCATCAACCCAATATGGCAAGTATTTACTAAGTATTTCAAGACTTGAAGATATTTCATCACATAGTACATCTAATAACTTAATAACATAACTACTACTGTTATTACGACCAACTATTAATTCTATATTACTTTTCTTAAACTCTTCATATACTACATCTACAAATTTAATTTTTGATAAGTCTTCAAGTTCACTCACTCTACTATTCATCACATCTTCCCAGTTTCTGTATATCACGCATCTAAGTTGACATAAATTTCTGAGTTTAATTGCTTCACTGTCTTCTGATAAGGAAATTAATAAATCAGATGGATAACTTAAATTCTTTGGTATTGGTAACCCGATGCAAAACCCAACAGGCATAACTATACTACTCATTTTCATAAATATCACTCACCAATGTTATTTATTTCTATATCATAAACCTTAAAATACAACAACCACTATTAAACTTTATAGTCTAAGGTTTATGGTATTACTAAATATGGGTGTTATCAAGCAAGAACACGTCTTGAAGACAACACCCAAATATCTCCTCAGAAATAGTCACCTAATAATCATTCTAATGTTGATTCATCTACAGAACTATCAGAACTTAATTCATCAGTAACTATCTGAAATTCATCATCAAATTTTTCATCTGACACTATGGTATCAGTTTCATTTTCATCAAACATATCTATAATTTCTTTACTTTCTATTATATCTGAGTTAGATTCCTCATTATCAAAACTGAACACATCTTCGTTTGCCTGCTGGAATATATTGTCCTCGGCAAGTGTTTCTTCAGTTGATTCTGGGTTAGATTCTTCTGAATCTACAAACAAGTCTTTAAAGAATTCAACAATAGCATTCCATAACTTCTGAAACCAATTCATTGCTTCTTCAGCATAAGGTTCTGTGGCACTCTTAAAGTCAATACTCTTCATTTTATCTACATTTTCAGAAAGTTTATTCAATGAGTCCTCAAATGCACTTTTATCATAATCCATTCCCTTAAACTGACCTGCCCATGCAATGAGCTTATCAAGCTGTTCCTCTGTAAGTTCAATTGCGTATTTTCTTAAGTTACGCTTAACAATTGTCTCAATGTCATCATCACTTGTAAGAAGATCCTGTTTAATATCCGATATCAAATTAGGAATATCTGCTTCATCATTATCTGTGACATTGGAAGATATATCAGCTGAAATTATAATTTCTTCAGTTGCCAATTCTTTTTTATCTTCATCAAGGGATTCACCTGTACTTGTTTCATACGCCTTAAAAATACCAGTTAGCGCACCAGTACCAGATACCTCAAAGGGTGCTGTTGCTATAACTTCACAATTAGTAACGCCTGCTGTGAGTAACGCATTTCCTATCATTTCAGCAGTAACCCAAGTAAGATTAGCTGTCTTTACCATTATACCATTGTGAGTATTAGGATTTATGTATGCACAGGAAAGCGTACGATGACCTATAATACTATCTTCAACTGTACCTTCAAGATATTTCCTCTCTTCAGCATTATTTACCTCAATTACTTCAACCTCATCAAGATTAGCATTAAAGAATGAATATACTTTATCTTTCTGCTCATCTGTCAAATCTGCACCAATAGTAATTATCTTACTACTATCTGCATATGCAGTTAGAGGTGCTACCAACATTGTAACAGCACTTACTAAACAAATAAGTGTAATTATCTTATTTTTCATTTGTTGTTCTCTCTTTCTTTCTTTTTCCTATTATTTAGATTGTTCTACTTCAGTATTACCTAACTGTTCTTCATATAAATTAAAAGACTCAAATGCTTTCAATATATCATCTGTAAAGTTATTAGCAAATTGAGAATAATAATCTATACTTGCTTTTACTACATCCTGCAAACTGCTAGTCATAGTTTCACTATCAAAGTTTATTACTGTCATAGTAATCACCCCACAATAAATTAACGAAATTCCCCTAAGTTTTATTTATTCAGGGCCGACATAAAGCACATTATGTCGTAAGTTAGAGTGTGCAAGAAACTAACTTTTCTCTTGTACTGTTTCCAGTAACCATTTAATCTTTTTCTGCTTTGATTGATGATTCTTTATATTTCTCATCATCATTAACAACTGTTTCATTATTAAGATAACCAGCTTTAGACAATATGTTATCTATTTCGTTATCAATAGCACGTATTTCCTTGTCCATAAGGTCTATTTCAGCTAATGCCTTTTTACGTCTTTTTGTAAAGAAAAACATAATATTTTCCCCTTTGTAAAATTAATTATTAAAGTATAACTGGCTACATAATAATTATGTATACTCTTATACGCGTTAATTATATAGTCAATTTTATTTTAATTAAACTGTCCATACGTTTCTATACTCTTTTATTACATCTTGAAATTCAAGAGTTGTATCTGTAGTAAGTACTAACGGACCTGGTATTTTATCAGATAAAAGTATTTCTATATCAGTATTAACGTCATCATATTGTGGAACACAACACAATGCGTTAGATATTTTTTTGATTTCTGAGTTGGAGCCTATGAATTTAATTCCATTATTAATTTTTGACTGCATATATAAACGATTATATGTGATTTTATTACATGCACGAACCACATAACCATCTATAACTTTTATAGAATTTTCATACATATTGTTAATAATACACATAAGTTCATAATATTTATCACTGGCTTTGGTAAGTATAGGGTCAGCTAAGCACTGAACAACCAAACTCTCATATCTTTCTCTGTTAATCCAGTAAATATCATTAAACTTAATCCATGTATATGGGGTTTCCATTGCCTGCCTATAGCATACAGGTGGATTATACTCATACGATCTATATAAATTAGCAATACTTAAACTCATAGACTCATTTATATTGCCACTTATAGATTTTTCTATACTGTAGCACATTGTTTAACAATCTCCTCTAATCTACCTGAATCTGCATATGCAAGTATCACCTCAATGGGTATCTCTGCAAGATCAGGATACTGTTCAATAATAGAAGCTGTTTTAGTTCTCATCTGACTTATAACACTCTCTGTTTTATTTATGATTGAGTTAGATGATGACATATCAGCACGTATTCCATTAATCAATTCGGAATCGAGTGTAACAACATCATCTTCAACATTAATCACCATACCGTCTTCTGCTATACAGATATTAAAATAAAGTTTATCAAGTGTAAGATTATGAGAACGTTTAGCTTCACATTCCTTATACTTATCATAAAACTTGAGCAATAATTTCAATGTTTTACAATCAAAGAAGTTCATCCCCTTAATATCATCTGGTGTTATAGTATTACCTGATTCATTGCCTGTATAATCCTTTGCCTTAATAAAGGTAACTACACCATAATGTATACCTATCAAATAATTTTCTGTTAATCTCTTTACAAACATATTTACACCTCATTAACATTATTCTTCTACTACAATATCAAGTGACGCCATAAGATCTGCATCACTTAATGATTTTAGACTACTGCTCGAAGCAATCCTTGATGTACCTGCAGTTAGATCTGTGTGCTTTACAGCTTTATTACTTGAAGCTATTATAGACTGTGTTGCAAGATTATTATTATCTCTTGTTATTGAACTGTATTTGTTGGATAACTTCATTTTCATCTTAACAAGAGCAAGCTTAGCATTTGTTTCGGTAGTATATGCTTTTGGTGGAATATCTTCAACAGCCTGTGCAATATTCAATATAACGTTATTACCAAGACTGGCAATAACTTCTCTTATCTTTTCAGGATTATTAAATGAGCTAAATGACTTCTTACCTCCACTTTCAAGGATAGTTTTTATTATGAAATTATCAAGCCCTTTTACGAGTTTCAAGTTAGATACAACATTATTTTCAATGAAATTAGCAAATTCAAATACAGATACACTGGGGCTAAGATTTTCTAATAGTGTTATATATTCAGCATCAGATGCAATGCCAAAGAACTCTATAAGATCTTTTTGTGTGAGATTTGGATTGGTACTAAACAACTGAAGTGTGTTTATTATCTTACGTGGAGTATTACCGCAAAGCTGGCAAAATGTTGATTTTGTCTGTGGGAGCAATATAGGAAGTCTTTTCTTTGTGCAAATTGTATCAATATATGCCATACATTCTTTTGTAGTTGGATTGTTTATAATAAAGGATATTGCACGATTCTTAATCTCAGGTATAAGCTTCCATTCCTGTGTAGTACACATGATAATATAGACATCATTAGGTATCTTTGTTAATTCCTCAAGAAAAGGTAATTGGTCTCTATCAGAAAGCCCATGAACCTCTTCAAGTATATACACCGTATTAGGCATAATACTTTCAAATGTAAAAATCTCTTCAAGAACAGTCAATATATCTTTTTTACCAAGCATTTTAGCCATATTATATTTTCTTATTGCAGGGTTCATACCATCTACTGACATCTTACAGGATTCACATTTATTACAAGGTTCTACATTACTATTCTCACAACTTATAGTTCTAGCTATAAGTTCAGCAATACATGATTTACCAGTACCAGAAGGGCCGGAAAATATACTGAACTTAGGAAAATTATCATTCTGTAATGCAGACATTATAAGACTCTTAATATGTACGTTACCTATTACGCCATCCCAGTTAGATGGGCGGAACTCTGTTGACCATTCATTATTTATCATGATATACAACCCCTTTATATTAAAAATGGCAAGATGGAACTGTAAATCCCACCTTGCCATAAGATAATGCCCTGTGCTGAACAAAATCTTTAATCTCTAGGAACACTATAACATTCCCTATGTAAACAAAGCATATCTAACCATACGAATTGCACTTCCGCATGGCGAGTTAGATAGCTTCAATATGTGATTAATCTTTATCATTAACCACATATAATAACATTACTACTTAGAAGAGCAATCTGTTCTCTTAAGGATTTCTGCAAAGCTAAAACCAAGGATTTTTCTTGTCTTTGTTCCAGAAGTAGCTTTACCAGTAGTTGTTTTTACTGTAGAAATTCTGTTTACAGCACTCTTGAATTCGTCAAGATTTTCACCAAGATATGATGGCTGAACAGAATTGATAGCACTTGAAATTCTGTCAGGAATTATGAAAGGATACTTGTCTGTATCAATTGCAAGCTTAGCTACACGAACAACCTGTTTTGTTGTGTTATCTGTGCCAGTAACTGTAACAGATACACGATTAACAAGATGAATATCCTTAATTTCCTTAGGGCCTTTAACTGCATCATCAACGTCATACCAGTGGTCAACTGATACTGTATTCCAGAAGTCCGCATATGTTGAAGGAGCAAAGCAATCAGCTATAGCTGTACTTGTTCCTGTTGTTATAAGGTTAACTGTTGTCTTATCTCTATCCTTAGTTATAGATGCAGGACTTACTGGATTCTTCTTGGCATGAAGCCATCTGTCAAAGTATCTTGAAGTGTAGTCCTGTGCTGTTGATTCATCTGCAATGTTGAGATCCTTAACAGCTATTGTCTCGAACTTAGATGTAGCAATATAGTTTCCTGGTGCCAGACCGAGTTTAGGTCTTGCTGTATTTACAAGATATGGCTGAAGCACAACGTCCTGAGTTGAGTTGTAAGTAATAAGATTATCACTTGTCTTACTTCCAGACTTACCTCTCTGCTTAAGTTCAGCAGAAATACCAGCCTTACCATCAGTCTTGAGATATCTCTTCTTAAGTGCAGTTGGATCAACAGAGTCAGATGCATCCCAAGCGTCAACATTTGTTGGTTTTACTGTACCGTCTTTCATGTTCTTTGTATATTTCTTATACGGAACAAACAAATCCTGTGATTCGTTAATATACCCAGCAGTATTCTTAACAATCCAGTCCCAGAGTTCATTCTGAGCCTTGCTGATTATAGAAATTGTGTAAGCAGAAGAATTCTTAGCTGCATCAACATCAGATGCTGTAAGCTGGAAGATATCTTCAGATGACTTACCAAGCTGATTGAGTATGTCTGTCTTAGCACCAATAATAACACCTACAACAGGTGATGGGCCATAGTTCTTAATACCAAAACCATAAGTTACATCGTTATTTTCCATCTTATGAGTTCTCTTAACAAAGTCTGTTCTCTCATCAGTCTTTACAATGTAACCAAGGATTCTTGCAGATCTTGAGTTTTCATTGATAATAGATGTTCTGTTAGTAGCCTGCTTTGTCTTATTAGCAAGAGCATTAAGCTTAACATCAATCTGTCCAAGGATTCTCTTTGAAGTTTCAGTAAGTTTAGCAGATTCTTTCTTTTCTGTATTATGCTTAGTGATATTTTCAGCAAATTCCTTCTGAGATTCACTGTTTTTGATAGCTGCTTCATTTGCCTGTCTTGCTGCTTCTTCTAAAGCTTCAAGAGCTGAAGAAGCTCCATTACCATTCTGTTCATTTTCGGTAGTTCCGGATTCCATACCAGTACCGAAAGCATTGTCGATCTTTTCTTCAGCTCCTGCTGGATAGCTGTCTCTTGTTGGTCTAGCCATAGTTAAATTCTCCTTTTAATATGATAATAAATTTATAACATGACATTCAATAAAAGAGTTAATATTTCCCCTTTAATTATATCACGTCATTATAGTAATTTCAAGACTTGCAGAAGTGACTCTGTACAAGCTATGAAATTGACATCAAAAGATTATAAGGTGATGCAAAATGTTAAAAAATACTCATCATCAAAAATCAACAAAACAGTTAAATGTAAGCGTCATTCTATATGCGGTGTCTGAAAAATGTCACTTAATTTATTACAAAGATTATCAATAACCATACCTGACATAAAATCTGGCATATAAAACTTGACTCTTAAAATATCTGGCATATCTTCTGGAATATCGAAAAATATCTTACTATTCATCAAATTTGCCGGTAATGGAAAAAAATGTTCAGGTAAAATAGCTTCTGTTTCTTTATTTGATTTATCACCATCAATAATTGTTATAGCCAAATGCAATGTAAATGAAACAGGTGACGGAAACTCAGCAATGACCTCATTAGTTAGATCTTTTGAACCATCTTCCATTAAGAAGATATCAGATCCCAAATCACCAACAGTAAGTCTGGTAATGTTATCGAATGACTTACTATAATCAACAATTATATTATCATCATCAACATATTGCATTGAAGTATCAATTCCAGTAATATTACTACCATCATAAGACACTGCACTAGGCTTAACGTATAAATGATAACTTGATATTTTTATCGCGATATCCATAGGTGTAACTGTAGAACCTTCAATAACACCAAGATGATTAACTGACGTCAAGTTAGAGTGACCAACATAACAGCCAACAATAGCTGGTCTAGTGCCAGTTGTGAGCAATGTCTTACGTATAACATTCATTATAGGTTCTCTTAATTTATAAAATCCCTTAGGCATTTTATATTCAATAAGCATTAAATACCTCTTCCTTTCTTTAAAAGTATATCATCAGCAATCAAATCTTTTGAAATAGCTGCATTATGTATCGGATTAAATTCACAGAACACATTACATTCAGCAAACTTTAACAATGCAATCTCAGCATATAACAAATCCATAGCTGATAACCCATATTTAGACAATCCACTACAAGCTGTATACTCAGCATACACCTCAATAGTGTTATATTCTTTAGAATTTTTATTAGTTACTAAAGTTCTATACCAACTCTCATAATCAATATTATCAAAAACCTCAAAATTATTCAAAGATAAGTTGCCCAACATCTCCATAACAGCTGTATCATCACTCTTTAAATAATTTATCATCTCTCTTATTATAGTATTGTCTTCATCAAAAAACCACTGAGGTACTTGAGTTAGATTTGGTAATAAATTTCCAAACTCAACAGTTTTACAGTTTTGAGAAAACAATATAGGATAAGCTGGGAATACATACGGCATACTGTATATATTACTAACGGTATAGGCATCAGAGGACTTCTTATTGAACTTCCTTATAACATTATTAAACAAAACAATCTGTTCTATATAAATATTAGCCATCTTTAGTACATCTTCATCATATTCACATCCTACTTCATAGTTTATAACAGTGTTAAATGCATGCGCAGGCTGACTTAATGTACTTAACTTATTCTTAGGTATTCTACAACAAGTTGTATTCCATCTCAAAAAATCAATATAACTAATTGGAAATGTCATTAAATCTGGACAGCTTGATGAACTTATTTGATTAATAAGATTTTTATACAAGGTATATTGTGGATTATATATAAACAGGGAAAGAATACTAGCTATATCCATAAACTACACACTTTCTTAAAAACTTCTTGTATTATCACCCTCAAACTCATTTGTAAACATAAAACTCTTATCTGCTGTGATATCTGCGTCAACAAGAGAAGCACCACTACGATACATTGAAACAAATTTATCAAATTTACTAAGAACAATAGCATTAGGTGCAAGTCTTGGAACTTTTAATGCAGTTAGAGCCGGTGTTTCTCTCAACATGGAGAGATGTGTTGATGCAATATCAGCGTCAACTTTAGCATCAGGTATATCATTATACTTTAAACCATCTGTCTTAGGGTATATAACGTCACAACGTTTAAGCCAATGGTTAATATCATCACTTGTCAATTCACCAGAAACAGCAAGACTCTTACAAAACATTAACATCACATATCTCTCAGAAAGTCTGTTATCAGGTATATTATTAGCTTCAACAAATTTCAAGAATCTTTCAAACAATGTCTTTGAGTTAGATAAACTACTAATGTTATTACTTGGCTTACCATAAAAGAAATGATAAGCAAGTACAGAATTATATGGCAAATACTTACCAGTCTTCACTAAAGCCGTGTAATTATTAATGTCTAATGTAGGAGTTTTAGATGTCGCACCAACTCTCGATATCTTATCATTTACTATCGCACCAGATATATCACTATCATCTGTAATAATAGTAAGCATATCATAAGAATCATATGGAAGACTATATACAATTGAGTATATCAAATCATCTGCTTCATAATTCTCCTTAACGGCAACTTTGATACCTATATTAGGCAATAAGAACTTCAAATATTCTTTCTGTATATGTATATCAGCAATATGATCCCTGTTAGATTTATATCGACTATCCGAAAGATTTTTATCTGTACGACTATCCATTACAGCAATAACATCATCGTTGGAGCCCTTGAGTCCTAAAAGTCTTCTTATTGCAAACCTTGCACCTGCAATGGGAAATCTAAGAGTATCTTCAATTTCTTTACTATCGTCATTGCTAACGTAATAACCTGCATAAATTAATGCTGATACATCAACTAATGCAATTCTTCTCGGCATAACTATCACCTCATAATATTAAATCTTCTGGAATAACTGTCAACAGCACGTGCTAATCTATGTGCTACCTCTTTAATATTATCCTGTACAGATGTGGTATCAACATCTGACGCTGTAACATAGCTGTTGTCATTAATATCATCTATAAGCATATCAGTGGATACTATATTGCATCCTATTATTCCAAGTTTACACAAATCACTACTTACACTAAGAAGTTCATCATTAGATAATATAACTTCAGAATCTGATGGATTAAAATTATATACATCATTCCAATCATCAGCAGTAGATAAATTTGTTAAAACATAAAGTTTAATTAATGTTTTAATTGACGCAGTATTTGTATTCTGCATAGTATATATAGCTGATGCACAATTCTCAATAAATGAATGAAATTTATTATACTCTGGATTGGTTTCTAATTCATTGTCATCATTTAACACAGTTTTACTGAATAAGTTAGATACGACACTGTACTCAGATTCAAGATTATCTTCAGTGTCGTCAGACTCTTTAATGGCATCTCTAATTCTGTCAAACATAGCATCTGTTGACATATCTTTTAATAAACCATCAATTTCGAGCTTATCAGATACCTTACGCTTTCCAAGAACAGAAACGCATTGTTCCTTAAGCTGTTCACAATATTTAAAAGTATACTGCGAATTATCAGTAATTCTAGAATAGTTATTGTTGTATAATAACTTGGTATTAATATTTTTATTATCTTTAAGTGAATTAAAATTATATCCGAATATTTTTACATCCTTTTTATCAAAATTGATATATTTCAGATATTTCATTATAACAGTTATCAGCCTATCACTTGAACTGCCATCACGTAATATGCAGTAAGTATTTCGTGCATACTCAACAATGTTTTTAAACATCCTAACTGTATGTTCAGATAAGTTAGATGTTGGGAATTTATTATACAAACCATATTTACCTTTATTCTTACCTACAGTACATTCTCCAGGCGTGTAAATATATTTGTAATTAACAATAGAATTTATATTATTCTTGATATGATTTAACACTAATTTTTCAAATTCCGGATGTCTACTTCCAAAGCTAAAGTCATCCGAGTTAGATGCAACAGCTTCATAAACAGATTTCATTGTATAAGGTGTCATCTCTTTATTATATGACTGTATATCATCAGTTGTCAGACTCGCTGGATTCTTTATAGTAACCATCTCAAGTGAGTTAGAGTTGCCATTATTAAGCTCTTTAACATACTCACGATATGCAACATCATATGAAATAAACCAATTACCTTTTATCTCAATTACAAAATTACTGTCTGCTTCAGCATAAGCATTAAGAATTATAGCCTGGTCACGTAATGAATAAATAGTCTCAGCCATTCTGCTGTGGTTGAGACTATTTATTATATTTATAGCTTTTGATTTATCTTTACCTGAAAGACGTAACAGTGTGAAAATATCAATATGTAAATTCATAGTTTATTATCTTCTACCTTTCTTATTAAGTTGTCTGAGTTATTATATTATATACCCAGACAACTTAATTCTCTAACAGTAACTACTTATTAATTATAAACCCAAAGCGGCAAGATTAGCTACAATATCAGCATTCGAAAGTTCATTTGTATTAGGACTCTCTTTTTCGGATTCAGCTCCATTATCTAAGTCAAAATCAAGTTTTGCAATGTCAACGCTATCAACTGATATAGATGACAATAAGGAATCACTCTCATTTGAGTTATCAGTATTTGCATTAACTCTGGTTGCCTCCAAGAGTTCATCATAGGAACTTGAGTTAGGCGTATCATTATTTGGTGTTGATTCAAAGTCAACATTGGTTTCTGCAACAATATTGTTATTAATTACAGGAGCGGACACCACATTACCAGTAACAGAGGTAAGCTGATTGAGAATTGATACAACTGCAGGGTCTATTGTAGGCTTACTGGCGATTTCAAAGTATTTAGCTTCAAGTTCTTCAAGTTCAACATCAATATGTGACTTTATATCTGTAAGTGTGTTTATATTTGCCTGAATGCTATTTACAATAGAAACCTGAGATTTTATGTAATCCTCAAGTTCTTTACTTCTTTCTTTAAGCTTATTTATCAAATCTTTCATTTTACAATCTCCTATCTTGAAAATTTAAGTGAGAGGTATGTCAACCCCTTAACAACCGGGTTAGGTGTGTCATAATACACAACATTAACCGTAGGGCATATCTCTTTTATTTTATGTTCAAGTTTAGATACAACGGATGGCGATGTTGTATGACCATTATAAACACTAGGCATCATTGTTCTACCTGTACATACAATTGTATGTATTTCATTCAACTGCAAGTCATTATAGTCAACTGCAGAAAGAACAGTCTCAAGCAAATACTCTGAAAGCATTTCTTTAGCTTCATCTAAACATTCTGAAATATCAATAGACACAGAACCGTTAGCAATAAACCCTGTTCCAAGTGAACGTATTACCGCATACTTATTCGGGTTAGATATATCAGTTCTGTTCTGAATAATCTTACTAAGTTCCTTAATATACACATCTCCACCACCATTAGAGGTTATTGATGCCTCAGAAGTAAGTCTGCCATTTGTGTATATTATAGCACCACGGTTTCTACCACCACAGTCAACAAATACGTATCTATCTTTTGGTGAAATTCCTCTCTGTACAGCATATGCTGTAGCTGCCGCATATACCTCTGAATAAAGTTTAAGCATTTTAATCTCATAATTCACTGTGTAAGCAAACCTTGGGAATTCAACACTAAATTTATTAATAAGTCGTGACTGTGCCTTTTCTCTACGAGCATCACTGCCAACATCTTCTGAAGGGAGTGAGAGCATAAGATTTATATTAGTTGTCTCTGCAGACTCATCATGCTCAACACTGTAAAGAAGAATTGCAAGTGCTATTATAAATGTTATGCTATTATATGTCTGCTCTTGGTCAAGTTTACTTGCACAAGATGCAAGAACCTTTTGTGGCTTATTATAGTATGAACGCATATCTCCTTTTATTATGTGAACATTAACTGAGTTAGATGAGATGATTGCTTCAAGATTATATTTGATATCCGGTTCTGTATAAACCACTTCAAGCTTTCTTGGTATGATAATTTCACCAGTATCAACTGCAAGAACCTCTGACTGTATATTTGTAGCAGGATTTCTTACAATACATCTTGTTTCTGTAGAACCTATATCAACAGACACCACAAGTTCCCTTTCTTTAATGTTATTTGAAGGTCTTATAAAAGGACTCTCCATTATCTTCTGAAATGACATTTTACTTTCCTCCTATTAATATTGTCTCTACAATGAGGTCTGGCGTGTTAGATACACTATACTCTGGTTTCATAATTAACTTATCTCCAACGACAGGGTAGCCTTTAAATGATATAATTGAAAGACTCCCCCATTTAATTCGTGTATACTTCTCACTTCTATATATAGAATGATTCCTGTTCAAAGTAAGTGTAACAAACACGCTCGGAATACCTTTTCCACAGAATTCATTGTATACTGATATATTCTTGAGGTCATCTAACAACTCTTTGTCTGAACTTGAAAATTTATCAAGTGAGAGGAACAGCGTATCATTAGATACGCTATCAGAAATCTCAATCGGTCTGAGTATTGAGTCTAATGTGTAAGTAATTTCCTTATACGAAGCTACAGGGAACTCTATACCAAACGCACTATCATGACCCTCTGCATAACACACAAGTTTAAATGGACTCAACAGATTTACATCAAAAGGTACACGCACAGAACCCTGGTAAGTATCATCTGTACGAACAAGACCTAAAACTGGTACATTATATTCAGAAACAAATCTTTGTGCTACTAAACCTGTATAATTTCTTGATCTGGGCTTATCAGGTATAAATGCAATCTTATATTTTGGAAAAGAAATAAGTTCCGATTCCTCTTTAAGCTTATCTGTAAATGATTTAGAACGAAGATGTATATCAAACACTTCTTGGACATCATGATTCTGTATAAATGAATTAAAGTTAAATATAAACTCGTGTACGAGTTCGAACTCCTCTTCACGTATCATAGCATTTATCCTTGGTACAAACGTCCATGATACAAACTTCTTACTCAATGTATTATATTTCGTCTTAAACACATCTACGTACGGCGGTAAACTGAAGTTAGAGTTGAGAACCATCTTAGCATATGCTATATTATAAAAGTTGAATGGACAACTATCTGAGTATAAAGTTATATAACCACATACCCAATGCTCATTATTAAGTTTATAGTAATCCTTAGGAAACTGTGTTCTCATTACAAACTCAATAAGTAATGACATTATAGTTCCACACGCCATATCATTTAATGGTGACTCTTTTCCCATTTCATAACTATCAATCATAGGGTTGATAACTGTTATACTATCTGGGAGTGTCTTTCTATTTAACGTTGACACATGGTGGTCAATGATAATCAGTTTAACCCCTCTTTGAATTGATATATTCATCAACTCTATATTATTCGAGCTGGAGTCCATAACAAATACATAATCAGGCTTCTCTTTATCCAATAGATTTTTATAAAATATAGTATTCAGATTATGTCTTTTATATGTATGACATGTTATCCCATAATTAGTAAAACCTAAAGCGTCAAACATCAACTGAACTTCACGGGCAGACAAATAACCATCACAGTCACAGTCACCATCAATCCAGACCTTGGGTTGGTCTGGATTATTTACTATTTCCTTAACTATTTCAGAAAACTTACGTGCACCAATAGGAAGTATTGGTTTAAATTGTGTTTCTCTAAGTAAATCCCTCAAGTTCATTTTATCAAGTATTTCATTGAACATATATAAAATTGTTCCTTCCATTATTAATTATCTGAAAGTATATCTAAAATAGATGCGAGTCTCGGTTTCGTAGTCCTTATGTCATCATAAGGTGTTTTCTTTACAGGCTTAACAGACTCATTTGAGTTAGATGTAACAGAATTATCTTCAACATTAGAGTTTAATCCAGATTCACCTGAGTTATCGTCTTCTACATCAAAATCCAATCCAGATTCACCTGAGTTATCGTCTTCTACATCAAAATCTAATTCAAACTCACCAGAGTTATCGTCTTCAACATCAAAATCTAATTCAAACTCACCAGAATCATCACTGATATCAAAGTCTAAATTTGTTACATCAGAATCATCAGCATTAAAGTCAACTATAGATTCATCTTCATCAATATTATCTGATTTATCGACATTTGCCTCCACAAAATTAAATTCAGATGTGAAATTATCTTTACTTGGTAACTTATCATACATTTTTACATTAGCAAAATTCTCTGGCTTATCAGATGTGATTTTAACATCAAGATTTCTCTCAATTATAACACTCTGTGTATCATCTAAATCTTCTGTCAGTATAAAATCACCTGTATCATAATCTGTTCCAATAAGTGAAGTTTTGCTGACATTATCACTAATGTAGTTAGAGTACTCTCTACTGCTCATAAACTTAGAGTCACCAGTATCACTCTTTTGTCTATATAACGCTTCAAGGTGTTCCTCTGGTTTAAAATAGCGTATATAACGACTTGGTTGATTATCACTAAACATCAGATGAAGATTATCTTTAGCACGTGTAATTGTTACATAAAATAACCTACGTGCTTCATTTTCAGCTCTGTCAAGGTCTTCTTCATTAATAGCACCTTTTAAATCAGTGCCTGGAAATATTCTATCATGTAAATCCATAACAATAACATTTTTAAATTCAAGACCCTTCAAACCATGCATAGTAGTTAGATACACACCAGTCTTCTCATTCTCTCTCAAAAACTCAATATCTTTTTTATGTTTGGCCTTAAATTCAACATAGCTTAAGTTACATGAGTAATATCTTTTAACATAAGAAATATATTCTTCAGATATCTTATCCTTATAAAACATATTGTATATATTATTAAAGTAATACATTGAAACAAGATTAATTACCATAGGCATATAAACAAACATTGCTTTTCCAGATATACACTGATCAGAAGCCATCTTCAATATATTTATAGCTTCAGCAAATCCCTTTTGATTCTTACCTGGTGTAAAATCATATTCCCAAAAGTACTTTTCTTCAACATAGTTATCACGTGAACTCTTACTACGTGCTTCTATATGCTTACTAATCTCTTTATTAATGTACTCCTTTGTAAATCCTTTACCTTTCGGGAGTACTTTGTATAAAACTTTGCGAGCGTACCCAGGTACGTTGGGGTTAGATAACATATTTAACAGATCATTAATAGTTGTTGTATATAAATCTGCAAATGGTTTAATTCCTCGAACAACTCTAAATGGTATATGTTTACCTAACAAAACAGTAGATATATATGAAGAAGAACTCGTATTCCTGTAACAGATGCAAGTATCATACAACTCATCTTTATATTTGTTCAGAATAGAAACAACCTTAGATATCTCATCTGATTCAGATATATAACAATAAGTTTCAATATTTCCACCATCATGTATACAATTCAATGGCTTCTGAATTCTACGAGTTAGAGAGGTTATAATCTCTCTTGCTTTGCTAAGTATAACAGACTTACATCGTCTATTAATACTCATTGAAGTAACACAAACCTCATTCTCAAGTCCAGCTACTGTATAGTTATCTCTGAACTTTATGCAATTATCAGAATCAGTTCCTCTAAAACCATAAATAGACTGATCTCCATCTCCAATAACTGTAAGATAACAATCACTGTATGGCGATATGCCTAATTCTTCGCTTCCATTAACAAGTTTTTCAATTATACGTGACATAGCAGGTGTAACATCTTGCCATTCATCAACAACAATAAACTTGTAATTAAGTCTTATTCTCTCAACAATCTCAGGATCGCATACTAGAACATACATGTATTTTAATAAATCACTATAATCTACACGTTTAATAAGTTTTTTTATTTTATCATAGCTTTTCATTATCTGCTGTAAATCAGTAGCCTTGAATTGATGTAAATCTTCAAACTTAGAATACCATTTTTCCGGCTGTTCCATAGTTAGAGTTTCACAAACAAAGTTATAGAGCTGTAAAAGACTTACTACGGTGGCTTCAGTATAGTTTACAGGATTATCACGTTTCTTATTAAATCTGTCAATCTCACTAGATAATCTATTAATTTGTTCATTCTCTTCTAATATATTTAACTGTTGGAGTCCAAACTTCTGAAGATATTCTTTAATCCAAATAGAGCACCATGCATGAATAGTGTATGCATGTATTTTAGTGCCAATATAACCAGATGAGCCTATTGCATTATTAATACTTCTTGCTATTTCAGCATATTCTTTTTCAACTTTATCGGACGCATGTTTATTATAACAAAGACTGAGCATCTTATCAGAAGGTATATTATAAAATGCATTAAACATAATCATACGATAGTAAGACATTGTAGTTTTACCGGCACCGGCACAAGCTTCACAAAGTACACGCTTTTTATTATTTAATATATAAACAAGCTGCTCATTTGAAGGATTAATATTATTAAGTTTATGAACTAATTTTAAAAACTTATAAATTACTGACAAATCTTTAGATGACTTATCATCTTCGTAGAAGTTAGATTTTATATACTTAACAATCTCTGAATCAGATAAATCCTTAGACAATAATTCATAATCAATATCTGTTTTGTAATTCATACTCAACGTGTCATCACTCCATCCACATGTGGTTAGCCAACACATTAATGTGACTAACCACTTACACTCTCTATAAAACACTATGCATCAAGCGTCATTCCACTTATAGGTATATAATGTTTTAACTGGTTTAAAGAATACTCTGGATTTCTATTCTTTAAACCATATGCATTTATTATATAGTCTTTATATGATAACTGTCTCAAGCTATATACTGAAAACTTAGAATATACCTCATTAATAATACGAAACTCATCTTTATTGTTGCATTTGTAAACTGAGTATAAACGTATATAATCAGCTAATAAACCACTATTATATACCTTTTCTACGTTACCGTTCTTTATTTCCTCATTTATAGTTATTTCTAACTGTGCCAATACACTGGATGTCTTTGGATTTTTACACAACAATCTTGCTATCTCATAATCCAATATTTCTTTTGTATAATTATCAAATAAATAGTCCTTAAAAATATTTAATGAATTAGATTGTGCACTATTCAACTCAGAGTGCTGGATAAAACTAGAGGGAACTTCAGTAATCATATAACTTGAATTAATTCCATTAGACATGCCTGGTTTTTCTGATTTAGGGTCTCTATACTGCTCAAGCCACGCTTGTCTATTAACATAATATATATCATTTGTAAATGAAGGTATATCTTTACCCGTATTTTTATCTTTCTTAAGAGTATACTGATCACTTGTGTTTTTCCTCGACAATAAACAAGAACATTTTACAGAATCATATATAACACAAGACCTTCCTATCTCAACAGGTGCGATATCATATTCAGGATATTTGTCTATAACTCCTATATACTTTTCATTATTACATTCAAATATAATTAAATCTTTGAAGAATACAGGTTTAGAATACATCTTACATGCTTGTGATATAAGCAAGCATATGTAAGTTAGATACTTGTTAACATTATACGTAGTTGGCAATGCGTCTTTAAGTAACTTAGCTTTTATCTCATCTAACCTATCAGTATCAAATAAATACTTGTTTTTATTAAAATATTTATCAAGTTCAACTGCGAACTTATCATACATCCTCTTATAAGAAATTAATATTTCATTGCTGACATTACAACTATGGATGTCAAAATTAGATCCACCAAGAATATATCCAATGTAATCAACAAACAGGTTACGATTCTCTTCTGAACCATTTACCTTAATATTTGATAAAAAGTTATATTTATTGGCTGGCATATTATCTATAAGCATATAACTAGACATATTTATTACATGGTCTGGTCTATCTCGTTCCTCATTATAGAAAAAAGATATAAAATCAAGTATAGAATACTTTACACAACTTATATTCGGTATATGACAAATACTATGAACCTTTGAGTTACGAGTATCACTATCTCTCCATATTTCATTACGTTCTTCATTAGAGATTTGATAAAATGATTGCACGTTAGTAGTTATACCAAATACAACACTGGTGTTATTATACATAGCACCTTTAGTTAAAACAAGTTTATTTGTACGGAGGGTCTTGTAGTTCTTAATATAGGTATCAAAATATATACTGTCAGAGCTTATAGATGAACTATTATGATTACATATCATATCACAAACTGTTTCAAATTCCTCTTGGTCAACACTGTTACAACAATTAATAATAACATCTGTTGTTAAACTTATTGATGCAAGAATATTTAAAACACCAAGATTATACAATATACTATCTGTATCTGCTATCATAAACTTGTTTGTATTACCTCTAGCATAACCTATATTATTCAAAGATTCTATGATGATGTTACGTGATAATATCAATACATCGTAGTTAGATGTATACCAATTATACATTGTATATATAAATTTCTTTAATTTTGAATAAGGTACAGTTCTTTGTGTGTTATATAATGATAAACACTCAATAAATAAGTCATAGACATCACAATCAGCTTCTATATCAGCTAAATCACTAAATACTATACCAACACGCATACCGTAATACAATTTAATTAATTTATCAATTTCTTTCTTTTCTTCAATTGAAAATATATTTCTGCCTTCAGGGTCTTGATAAATGATAGCTATACCAAGCTGTTTAAGAATATCTGGTTTATTAAGCATAAAATCACACATAACTTCACCAGAAAGTTTATTAGTGTCATCGAAGTCTATTATTACATTACGATACAAGATGTCATAGTTAGATAAATCCATTGCATAGTTATTTTTAAAATCATTTGTAAATTTAGCTACTTTAGTATACAGTATATGTATAATAGTGTTTGCAAACTCATTACCGAAGTCTTTGCTATCAGATGACATAAATATACCAGGATTTACTTCTGTTAAATTATCTGAAGTGATTATAATAGATTTATTCATAAGAAACTTCGACAATTTTTCACGCACTACACTCACTACATCACTATATGGAACAGGAGATATATTATCTGTCTTATTTACTGACTTAAAATCCTCACTCTGTGCAATTATGAATCCATAAATATCTTTACTGTCAATCATAGAGATATATGGATTTACACTTGCATCTGACATATCATCATCATTAACAACAATAACGGGTATCTTTAAGTTATCACTTAATGCAGAATATAAAAACAAAACATTCTGATATGTATAAGATATATAATATATCTTACCATTGTATTCAATGACATCAACACCATTAACATGATATGGTTTAAATTTGCTTATTTCTATTTTAAAATTATTATAAGCAATATAATTATACATTATGTCACCTCACCTTTCAAATCTAAGTTAGATAATACATGAACATCGCCTTTTATCTCTCTATCCTTTGCAAGACGAATTTCACGCCTATCTACTCCAGAATACAGTTCTGGTTTGTGCTCTATCAGTATAACTTGAAATCTAGAAGACAGATATTCAATAAATGGCTTCAGCTGTGAACAACTACTCGGGTCACCTGAACAGAACTGTTCATCAAATACTAAGAATGGTACGTTATTCATTGATGCTAATGTCGCAATAATTGAAGTGCCAACTAATTGCTCTACAAAGCCGCCATTCTGTGCAACAGGCGGCTGCCACAATGATTTATCAGTATCAACTGGCCCAAGTTTTAAACGTGCAATGTTTTTATTCCTTACTCTATCAGATTCTATAACAACACCAAAATGTTCCTCTCTAAATACCAAATCAAGTAAGGCTTCCACCTGTTCTTCAAGTTCTCTCAATCTATTATCTCTAAACTGGGTCTTTACTCTATTTACAATATCATAAGTGAGTTTACAATCCTTTATAAGCCTTTTTATTTTATTTATTTTATCCGATAAAGCATCAGCTTCATCCTGCAATCTCTTAGTAGTTTCCTCAATCTCACTTGCACGTGCAAGCAACTTTTCATCAGAAGTTATATCATATTGCAAAATATCTGAGAACATTACTGAATTCCCCCTATAGAATAAAATATTCCATCACTTACAATAGCTAAAGTGCTACTTGATATAACTTTTAAATCCACACGCTCGGCGAAGTTAGATACAATGTCTTTGAGCACATTGGGATTCAATTTAAAAACACTGCAGCCTTCAAACTCCGTGATTTCAATATCTGTTTGTAAAGAATATTTACCTGTTGTTGAAATACACTCCAAGATTCCTGTTGAAAAATCAAGTGTAACACTAGACATATCATTTTTAAATGTAGAGAATAAAAATTTAAACAAGTCTGTCGTAAGCGTTGTTGAATAATCATACTCAATCATTGATAAATCATAACATTCTGTAGGTCTTGCTCTACGCCAACCAAATACCGTAAAGCCAACATTACAGAGATTGTAACCGTTATAGTTAGATATACAACACTGATTATTATTTCCTATAAAATTAACAAGACTCCTTAAAGCGTAGTTGGATATGCTGAGTGTAAGTCCAATCGGGTCTCTCATATAAGCAAGATACCCATTTGACATAGCATAAGCATAACCTTTATTAAACTGAACACCTTTAACGTCAGTAACTCTTGCAATACGCAATGCACGTTTAAATATTCCTGTATCAGTTATGGTTATGGAGTTTTGTGCTGAATTTCTAAGCATATTAATGATATGTGACTCGAGATTACAGTATCCATGGGCAACTGTTACAACAGCTGTTATATTATCATTAGTATCAGTATGCGTTATATTAAGCAGCTTATCTGTTATATCAATATTAATTTTACCACATCTGAATATTATAGATGTAGTCTTTACTGGAAGACGTAATGATATATCATCAGAGAACTTAGCAGGTACAATTGCCATATAAAATACATCTTTGCATTCACAATAAAAGGTTGCACTACCATTACGGAATATCAGATTAACATATTCTATACCATTTTTAACCGTAGAACAATATGCTTCCATAAATTCATTTGTTATATTAACAGTAATTGACATTTAAACACCTACTTATTCATAAGTTCTGCTCTACAATATGCTTCTAAATCACTATATACTTTTCTTACAATCTTTGCATTTGTTACAAGATTTTCCTCTGTTGTTGGTAAAAGGCTCATAAGCGGCTCGAGTATTGGTCTTACTTCATCTCTTGAGTTAGATACATGAGATTTAAGTTCATCAATACATTTATCTATTCGTTTACAAGAGTCCTGCACACGAGTATGATAAGTATTCATTTCAAGGCAAGCTTTATCGTATTTTTCCTTATATTCTGTATATTCCTGTTCAATAGTTTTCATTATAATCTCTCCTCAATACTTCTACTATCTCATCTGGTACACTGCCAATGAGAGCCGAGTCAAATAATTTAAGTAAACCATTATCTGACATACCAGGTGTTGAAACACCTGAAAGTACCTCACGTACATTACTTATTAAGTCAACGTTCTGTAACTTAACACTACGTAACTCATGAACAATTTTCTGCTCTTCATATTTTTCTTTACTCAAAGCTACATTAATATCATCAACAGCATGCTCTCTACTTGGTAACTCTATTATTTCATTTACAACTTCAATTAACTTACCATTACGTATTTTATGTATCGGAATTTTACGCTCATTAAAGTCAGTATATTCTGCATGTGAAGTTCTTCCAAGTGAACCTAAATAAGTTAGAATACAATCATAATCATGTGAATTATAGCGTTCTTGTACTCTAAATGTTCCAATACAGGTGTGCAGATGTCCCACATAAATATATTTAAGCTTATTTGTAAGAGGTAATGCGCCAAGTCTATCAATATTATTCACCTTCATCACATCAGTATTAAGATGTGGGTCTTTTACCTTAAGGTTATCAAACAATTCTTGGTTACCAAAACAACTGTGTGTTATCAATATAACATCATCAATAGAATTAGTATCAATTTCATCATAAAAATCCATATCATAGTGTCCGAGACAGTATAATACTGAACCTATTTGTAACTCATCTGTAGCAGTTAGATAACTCGTCAATACCTTAGGTTTACCTATACGATTCTCAACATATTCAGATTTCACATCAGCAAATATCCAAAATATATTATCTTTATGATATGTAAACTCATGATTACCAACAACACTATACACTCTACCATCACACAGACTATTCAATGTGTGTAAATAATCTATAAGAGGTAAAGCATCTGAAAGTCTTGGTGTTCCTCTGTGAAAAATATCACCATCAAGTATAACAACAGGATTTCTCGAGTTAGATATGATAGAATACAAGTTATCAATTATCTTTTTATTATCATCTACCATTGTAGGTATGGATGTTATATTTTTATGCCAAAGATGCTGTTCAGGTATAATAATCACATCTGCATCTTCATAATCCGTTTTTATTCTCATAGTAACTAAAATGGTTTGCCACAAGTTGGACAAACTTTTATCTCCTCTTCTATTTTTAATATACTGCTTTTATAACTATCAACCAATTTACAAAGTTTATAATAATTATAATAATCTTCAAGAATGTTATTAAAGTCAATTGATTTAGAAATAACGTTTACAATGGACTCCACATGTGTTGCATTATAAACAGCTGTAGGCTTATTCTTAAGTAAATTATGTAATTCTATAATTAAATTAAAACAATCCTTGATGTCACTAAGAAAGTCTATATCATCCTGTATAGTTAGCGGGTCAACCATATCCGACATAATAACTTTATTTGAAATAATAGTTTCAAGATTATCAAACTCCATTAAAACGTTATTGACGTCATGAATCATCTTTATTTCAAATTCAATATCTATTTTTTTAACACAGGTAGGTTTAGTATTGACTATACACTGTAAAGAAAACAATTCATTATTAATAGTAGTTAGATTTGATATCAATTTAATCTCATTATCAAGATTAATAAATTTAACATCAGGCGGTCTATTATAGACTACCGGTTCTAACTCATCAAAAATAGAAATAATACTTTCCATCATTCTAACAACAGGAAGTATCTGCTTTTTTATATCAATCCTATCAATTATTTCAAGGGTATTATCAATTTTAGGTTGCATAGATAACGTTCTATACAAGTTAGATAATAAGACTTCATTGGTTGCAGCTGCACTCTTGAGTTCCTGAATCCATTCATTAATAGTATCGATGCTTGATTCAATCTTTGGGTTTTCTGTAGATACTGACAGTATTCTTGCATTACCCTCTAAATCTGCACTTACAAATGGTATTGGAGAGTGCTTATCAACTATATTTACAATAGTTTTTGAAGACCTGTCTAATAATAATCCAAGCTTATTGGCAATAACTTCAGGGACTTCTGTACAATCATTAAATGTACTTATATCATATGAACCATCTTTGCTGTTTTGTATTTTCTCAAGATACTGATGTCTATGATGATTATTTCTAAACATCTCGTAAATAACAACATCGCCATTATCTAACATTATAACAAGCTTACCAGAATTACAACCACGTCTAATAAGCGAACTATTAGTATAATCAAAAGAACCAGGGAAGCACATTTCTTTTAACACTTTAACAAAAACACTTTTACCGGTTTCCGATTTTGCAATAATTACGTTGGGGAGACTTCCACTTAACTCTACAATCGGTGAATTTGATGACCATGACTGTATATTCTCCAATTTATAACAAACTATCATATATACCACCTCTTGTATTATAAAACGTCCACCCATATTATGTATATGAGTGGACATTTATCTTTTCTCTTAGTTGTTCAGTGACAACTGGTTAATAGGTTCTCTTGGAACCAAAATCATATTAATTCGTTATATGCTTAATCAGCATTCATTTATATTCTCTTTTTGAGAAATTTTTATATCGCTACACACGATTTGTTTATGTTTTGTCTTTTTCTTTCTTTTATATCTCTTTGTTCTTTTAATTAAAGTGTTCTTGCGAGTTTAATAATCGTTTCAGCCTCTACACCATTTTTCAATTCAAAACTTTTTCTTATATCTTTCATTTCATTTGCAGAATATTCCTCATTCTCCATAATCTTTATGTTCATACCAATAAGCATTCCATACAGCAGTTCTTTAATCTGGCACGATGTATACTTACTCGAGTTATAGGTGAGGAAATTCATCACCTCGTATGTATCAAGTCCAGCACGAAGAACTTCAAATACAGTACGCAGTGTTCTCTGTTCCAATCCTAATTCTATAAAATTGCTTATATCAACACCATAATGCCAGCAATATCTGCTGTAAAGCATTTCTGTAGGCTGATATGACATTTTGCACCACTTGCCCATTTCAATTGCATATATCATACTGCATCTGTATTCATTCTCATCATACTCAATGCCATCATTCTCGAATATGCTCTTAATAGCTTCCTGTTGTGCTTTTGTGTAGAGTTCCCAGTCAATTTTAATAGTCATAGTAAAACATCCTTTCAGGTTTAACTAGCTTTACCCACTAGCTTCGTACAAACCTATTAATTATTAAATTTATTTGGATGTTTTGTTATCTCAGGGATTTACTTTCTTTGTTTTACACATTCTTATTAACACAATCTACTGCCTGACGAATAATTGCTGTTGCACCTACACGTTTCTATAGCAGTAGTCGCGTTAATAACTATCACTCATTACAATTGAGATTATATCTTCTTTACTTAAGCGGCACAAATGCATCTGTTGACACTTCAGAATCACTAAGAAGTTCTTTAAGCTGATCGCCAATATCATTACCTGCAAAATCAGTGTTCTCATCATCAACCGAAGTATTTACTATATCAGGTGCTATTTCCTTGCCAGTATCTTCACCGTCCATAATACTTTCGGCAATCTGATTTGTAAGGTCTACGTCAATAAGTGCAATTGTTTCTGACCACTTATCCAAAAGACTTGTTGTCTTAGCTGCATCCTCATATCTCTTGAAGTTAGATGAGAGAATACTTGAAAGAACAGCATCTGTTGGTCTTCTAAATGCCCATATACTCTTTTCAAGCAATTCCTTAGACGAAGCATCACTATCTTCCATAAAATTCTGATATGCGTCATAGAATGCATCCGGCTTGATATGGTCTATATCTGTTGATATTGCTGTATTAGCAAAGTTAGGGTTAGACCTGTTCTGATTCTTGTAGATAGCCATAGGGTCTTTAGGGTCTTCTGACGGTATAACAAGCTGAGCTTCGATGACATTATCATGAATATCAGTCTTCTTTGATGCAAAGGCTGTTTCATATGTAGAAATGTCAGCTGTAGTAAGTTTAATGATATACTGATAATCAGTGATTTTCTTGTTATCATTAAACGCCTTAGCCACCTTAGGGTCAATTGAACCTTCAGCAGTGTTAACAAGTGGGAAAGCAAATACTCTTGTATAAGATTCAAGATAAGGGTTTCTTATAAGCTTTTCTTCCCAGAGTGCTTTCTTTTCTTTCTCAAAGTTATCACGTGGTTCATTTTCTCTTGCACCACCTGGCTTAAACCGGTCTTCAAGCATCTGAACTTTGATATTAAGCAAATCGTTCTCAAACTGATGAAGTTTCCAACCAAGTCCAACTGAACCTACAACCTCACCATCTTCATCCAAAATTGGTTCAAAACCAACCTTAGCTGGAAATTTCTTTGTAATATCCTTCCAGACTTTCTGTGTATACTTCGTAATATACGAAAGTCTGCATATCTTATGCCAAAGCATTCTTTCTTCTGTACTTGTAATACCTTCTGTTCCCCAGTTAATAGCATTTTCCTCTGTACCCATCGCTGTACAAAGCTCTTCTTTGATGTCTGAGCTAGATTCAGCAAGTTTCTTGAGAACAGTTACAGCAGAAACAACCGTACCTGGCATCACAAACGGATTAGCATTACTATAAGACTTGTCTTCAAGATTTGTTGGGTTAAAAGGTATTGCTACTTCCAAAGGAAAAAACAATGACCATTTTGCATCAGCTTCAACCTTGAACATCTTAATCTTAGTTGAGCCTGAATTAAATTTGGTTCTGAGCAGATTTGCCCTGCTATCCTGTGCCTTGAGAGCTTCTGTCATAAAGCTATCAAGTGAAGCACCTGCAAGAGTGCTTAATTCTCCGAGTGTCATAACTGACTACCCCTTTCATAATAAATTGGTACTTTTAATAAAGTAGTAAATTATTAATCAACGCCAACTTGACTTGTAGTTAGAGTTTATAAGATTTTTTAATAAAATCACAATAACAAGCTACAAATAACTGTTTTATTATAGAGTCTTAATTTACATACTTTTTAACTATATGACTATATATAATACATTTTCACAGACAATATGGGTTGATGAAAGTAAAACAGTGAAAGCTTAATAACACATTAAATTGTTATTATACCAGCCATTAATTTACTTTATTAAATTAAACCACAAAAACATAACATAATAATCTAATTATTATAGGTTTTGGATATGTTATGATAAGAATCCAAGTAATTAAACATTCTATCACTTGGGTAACCACAATCATAAATTGAAGCACATTTTATATAAAATTCATCCTTATCAAGTGCTTTTCCATGACTATCCTTAAATGAAGATGACACTTGACCACTGACAAGATAGGTGCCATAATTAGTGTCAATATACAATGTATCTATTCCAGAATAAACTATTTGAGTTAGATGCTGTATTGATTCATCAAGAGTTGTAGAAGCAAACTCAAGTCTATTTGGGAACTCATCAAACGTACTTGTTGGCACATTTGGTGTCCCATAGTAGTAGACTCTACTAGAAGTATCTTCACAATCCCATCCTGCTACATATCTATTGCACAACTTAGTATCTAACTCATCTAAATCACCACTGAAGTCTTTTATCTTAAAATATACCTTATCACATACCTCATACACACTAAATGTTTCCGAACATTCTTCCAAATAACTCTCTATCTCTATAAACTCATTGGTATTTCTAAAGGTAACACTATTAAACGCATTAGCAAGCTCGTCCTCGTTAGTATATCCAAATTTCTTTTTGTTATACTCAATAACAGAATTCTTTACTAACTCTGCCTTATTTGTCTTATAGTTGCTTATTAGATTAACAGCAACTAACACGGCATATGCGCAGACCAGTACAACAGTTGCATACAACCATAACTTATTAATAACAGTTTTAGCTTTTTTCTTATCAAATTTCTTTTTAAACAATCATCACACCTCCATAGTTAGAGATAATGATTTACGGTGAAATTCTCAGACTTAATTAAACACATTAAATCATTAAACTTCTTGATATCCTGTTTTGTCTTTAAGAAGTCATCAATATCAGAGGTATTCTTCTGTAATATCTCAATACTTCTTGGAAACATCTTTCTTATAGAATTTGCAAACTTTCTTCCAGCAGGGTCATTATCGGCTATAATTACAATGTGTTTTATCGGAGTTAGATATAACTTATGATACTCAGTAACAGCAGAACCACACAGTGAGCACGCATTATAACCGTTAATTTCAAGTGCATGCTGATCAAATAACCCATCTACAATACAGATATACTGTTCTTCATAAGCTTTTCTATATTCTTCTGGCTTAATATAAAGATATCTTTTCTTATTCAAAACAATACGATTTGGATATAAATATTTTATAAAACTATTATCTTCTGGGTCTATATCATTTTTATTAGTATATCCAATTAATCCACCTATTGTCCCATCAAATAAAATCATTGGCAATACAAGTCTTAATGCATATTTACATATGTCATTATAATAAATCCCATATTTGCTATCGGTTATACTCTGACCAAAATGAGTTATCATATATTTATCATCAATTACATAAAATGCACCAGACTTCATGAGATTAGTTAGAGTGGCTTCCAGTATATCATTATCTTCAATATGACGGACTTCTTTTAATATAGCCTTTATAACTCTATACTGGAAATCATAATCTGTATTGTATATGTGTTCTATACCAGATTTAAGCATCACTGTGCACCATTCTGAGCATTTCTTACAAGTGCAAGCCCATATACTATCAACACTATTATACACACCAGGTGTATTGTACCAAGCACTAATGTATGCTTTTTAAGGTCATCATATGCCTTAACCTTATTACCATTTATATTATTCGCATAACTCTTAAATGTAAAAAGTAATGCAACACTTATCCATGGACAGATATAATTTACAGTTTTCCAAAGATAATGAGTATTAAGAAGAAAGTCTGATGTCTCATCCTTCCTTGTTTTCTTCTTTGCCGACTGCCAAGATAATTTAACCCCACAACTTGGACACTTATCCATCGTATTATTTACCTGTTCACCACATTTAGGACATTTTGCCATTTTAGTCTACTTCCTTTCTTAAAATTCATCTGTTTTATCTACTTTAAGCATATATTTCTTGTCAGAATTAGTCCAGTTAGGTGTGAAGTTTATACGTATGCATTTTGGACTATTCTTTGCAACATATAAACTGCCATATGGAATATCCTGTTTTTCTGCGATATAAAAACCATTATCCTTTATGACACCACTAACCTTTATACCAATTGAGTTATATTTATATTCATCTGGTAAAGAAATAGTATCAGGTGCCAGTATATAAGCATATACATCTTTACCTAATGCATGCGTATGGATTTTATAACCATCCTTTTCAGTATTCCTACAATTCATATACTCTTCTTTCTCTCTTGTATTAGAATTGTATGCAGATGCCGATGTGAATAATCTTATATTATTCGCAACAACACCTATATCATGTATGGCATTTAACAGTGGATCAGTCAGATGTTTCATTCCTATAACAATACCAATAACCTGAAGTCTGTTTATAAGACTGCTATACTTAGGAAATTCAAAACTATCTGGTATTTCAAACAACATTAATCAGTAAAACCCCCTTATTTCTCAGAACATTCAAAAATATAATTATTACCTTCAATTTTTACCTCACGTTTAGCACACTCTTTATAATCTATATTAAAGTCTGACATATTAGAAGTATTGGTATAAATCGTTATTGCTACCCTATCCTTAATTGGATATTTACCATCTAAAAACATCTTAAGAATAACATACTTGTCAATAATTATACGACTACTAATAATATTTTCATTGTCAACAAGCATATTATATAATTCATTAAGCATATACACATACAAAGAAATAGGAGTGTATTTATCAATATATATTGTAGGTGCAAGAACAGTCGGCACTACTAAGTTAGATGTGTTATTAAGAACGCCACTGTTATCATAATACGCACTGAAAAATCCTGTTCCTTCAAAATTACTCGGTGCAATAGAACTTAAATACCCTTCTTCACTACTATTATATGAAGACACAATTGAACTGCACCATCTTCTGTAGTTAGATTTCTCATCACAATCTGTACCTGCCTCATATGCCTTAAATGCATCGAATAAATCTTTAAGTTCAATAGATTCTGTTTCATCATCTGAATTACGATAACTATTATTGAGTTCATACATAAGCATATCAATATAACATTTAAGTAAGTTGCGTGAAGTAAATGTCTTTTTCAGCACAGAATTAATCGTAATATTTTCTGCAACAGCAATAGCAGTTACATCTGTCATAAACTTTGAATACTTATTCATTTTATTCTCCTCTATTATATTAATCAATGATATTTCTTTTTAAGTCTAGCAACATGTTTTTTAAACATCTCTTTTGACTCATTATCATACTTCTTTAATATCTTGACTGCTTTAGTAACATCAACAACCTTATCCTTTTTACTGTTCTTTTCAAATTCTTTTATAAGAAACGATAATACAGTATCAGCATTCACTATAGGTGTCATCTCCCTCCATTTCTCATCTCTCTTGTCATTTACTCCATGTGTCGACATCTCAAACATTATATAACGATAGGGCTTCGAGTTAGATTCAGATTTAGATATCACGCTGCATAATCTCTGATGCAAAGCAGTGGTATGCAGTGTATTCTGATAATACACATCAACCTTTCCATTTATAAGACATTTATCTGTTATCTTTGGGAAATTCTTATAAGATTTACATTCAAACATGTATATCTTTTGCTCTGTTATAAGTACAATATCCATTTCCGTTGTTGAACCATTTATAAAAGAAATGCATAACGACTTTAATATTATATGAGGCCCTTTTATCTTACCTTGCTTGGATAACTCAAGAAGTATGCACTCCAATGCAATCTCAGCAAGTTCTCCTTTAACTTTCTGATATTTCTCATATCTTGCGTTATTCTCTGACAACTCCATAAGCTTCCAACACTTAGATATAACAATATCAATACCTTTACTTGAGTACACATCCATCATTTGATTATATAATGCATCCTTAATGCTAATCATATAATTCTACCTCATTCCTTACTGATTCATCAAAATTAGGTATTTTAGTCTTAAAGTCTAAGAAGTTATCAGCCTTCTGATACTTAAACTGTATATTATTTATTACACTATAATCATTAACAGCATAATTAATAATCGTTACATAATTTATGTTATTACTCTTTAAATAAGGTAATAGTTCATTACTCTTATACACTTCATAACTGCCATCTGCATTATACTTAAAGTAGTTAGATCCAAATAACTTATAACCAAACACATACTGCCAATAGTAATTCTTATCATCTTTGTACTTGGATATATCCTGCATATATTCATCAATTAATTCATTAGCACGCTTTATACCATCACGAACTTTACCTTTTAAAGCAATCAATTCATCAATATGCTTACTAAAAAATGGTTCGTATTTCATAAGTGCAAGTATAAAATTATAAGAGTGTACAGGTGCAAATGAATATAAAGTAACTGAATCACCACAATGTACATACGGCTTTACACGTGGCTGTCCTATATGCCCTTCTGTTATTTTATCTGAGTTAGATTCTACTACAGCTTTATAATTTTCTGTTAAATCCTTATCAGTTATAGTATAATGATATCCAAAATTAGGCTCAATCTTTAAATCGAACCAATCATCAATAAATATCTTGGACGTTTCTTCGAATATCCACATATACGGCATCATGCTCTTATGTGCTTCAAATATCATCTCATCATGCCTGTTTAAATAAACTCTAAACATATCAGTACCAAATCCAAGATTTCTAAAGTACCTTATAACTGTATTACACCAATTCATTACTATTGAGTTAGATGTAGACTGTATGCTATTATTTATTGCACTCTTTAATTCATGTGCTCTTTGATATTCATTAGCATTCATTTTTACAGGAATTCTGTTTACTTCTCCAAGATAATCTGTACAATAAATTTCAGCAGAATAATTAAGGGCATCTTTTAATTTTTGAATATATTCATTACGACCTTTATTCTTTTCAAAAAACTCATACATAATCTTTGCACATCTTTTATCTGTGAAGTTAGATTCTATTGAACGTAATCCTGCACCATACAATGCAGATAACACAGAAGCCTTAATAGCCTTACGATTCTTAAGAAAACTCTGATAATCAAACTCAACTCCGGCATCTGCATAAATCATTCTACAGAAAGCTTCGTATTTATCTTCTGTTTTTATAAAGTATTTCTTTAATTCAGGATTATCCTTTAACAGCATAATATTACAAGCAACTCTGAAATCAATCTGAGCAAAGTCAGCCCAAATCAAAAAATAATCCTTTTTAGCTGTAAAGCATTCAATTGACTGCTTATTCCAACCCTGAAGATTATAATTTTCTGTGTAGTATCTTCCTGTAATCTTTTTTGTGTAGTTAGATGGGATGTATACTATAGGTTTATCATCGTTTGTAACATCATCACTCTTTACAAGTTTATTTTGTATTGAATTCATTGAATTGAAATAAGTCTTTAATTTTGATAAATTATTATATGCATTAATAATAATCTCAATATTGGTTGAACGTACTTTATCAAAGTTATAGTTCTTATTACACCAATCTAATATCGACGGTATAGATTTATCTGCATTAAGTATAAATTTACCTCTCTGACATACCATAAATTCAGGTAATCCAATATAAATTAATGTTCTGCAAACCTCATCTTTAGTACAACCATACTCACTACCTGCACTGTAATAGTAAATCAATGAGGCCAACTCTCTTGTTGCTGAATCAACAAGACCCTCTGCCTCAATAAGTTTACTATAGAATAATATATAATCAAGCGAACACTCAAAACCAATCATTCCTATAGAATTCTCATAGTATTTAGTATCAACTTTTACATCCTCACTTCTCCAAGCAATCGCCATATCTATATCACCTCATTTTATTAACATATTAGAGATACGTCCATATGAAATGCATAAATACAAATCACATGAACGTATTGATTCACCATGTAGTTAGATTAACCACATATAACACAATAGACAGATTTAAGCACACGAGAACCAGCATAAAACTCATGTACTTAAAAGTGTCTATCTTATTAGTGATAGACACAAAAGGGGATTTGAAAATAAATTAACCTGATACTATACAGATACTTCTTAGTATCAGGTTATGTTTTATTTAAACTCTAACAATCAATTAACTATCTACATTAAATTACCAAGTTAGAGTATAATAGCATATTACTAAGTTAGATTAATGACAATAATCTGTCGTGCACCTCTATCAGTACACGACAGTGTCATTAGGAGAAAAATTTATATTTCAGGAATTGCTTTAAAGCTTTTTGTTTCAACTGTACCTACATTAACAGCTGATGCATATTCAACTTCCATATCCTTTTTGTTAATATGAAGTCCGAGTGCTTCAAGTTCAGGTGCTATGTTCTTGAGGTTTGCTGCTGTTGAATTTGTAAACTGTTCATTATTCTTACCAAGTATTGCAAGTGAGTTTCTGAAAGCATCTTCCTCAACCTTTTTAATAGCACTTGCAATGTCAATAATAAATTCCTTTCTACCTATCAAGAACTTAGATACAACCTGTGTGAGTTCTTCTCCGGTTGCATCAGTGTAATCCTCATCACCTGTTCTTTCAGGCGTTGCAGTATCAAATTCATTTGCCTTGAGTATACCGTTACAATCGGTTATAACTTTCTTAGCACCGGAACGTGTGGTGTCATCTGTAAGTGGGTCTTTTGAGATAGATTCAGCGATAGCAAGAACAGCTTCCGCATCCTTAGCAAGTACAACTTCAAATTCATTGGCTATACCTGCAACTGTCTTATAACAATTATCAACAGGAATAAACTTAGCCTTGTCTACGATTTCTTTGAATTCATTAATTACAACCTTATTCTTTGACTTTGTTGAATCTATTACTTCAACAATTTTTGTAAGCATTGTAACTTTTTCTGACGATTTTAATCTCTGTGCCATAATAATAGCCTCCCATAATAATAAATTAATATTTGCAGAATATCTGTGTTGCAAAGATTCTACACGTTCTGCACGTTCTACATAATGTGTATTATAAACATTAACACACATGCTTCTTTATATTATGGTCGACAAATTTAAGTGAGTTAGATTCAGACTGATTTCTTACTCTTCTAACTGAAAATAGCGTGAAACAATGCATCTTTCTTTTGTCTGTCTATTGGTGTACTGAAAAGAGTTTGCATTAATATTTACACGTTTTGACATTCCAATATCCATAAAAAAGTTTTTATCAGCCCTATCCAACACATGAGTTACACCTTCAACTATATTTCCTGTCTTAGTCCATGTCCTTCCAGTGATTATGGGTATAATATTCACCATAGGTGCATTTTCTATAAACATTTTATATTCTTTTTTAACCTCAGGGTCATCAATTTCTTGAAAGTTTTCAAATCCTATAAACCAAACAAACTCTTTTGGGAAGGATTGAACTGTAATAGCACCCTTCTCTATAAATTGACAATATAAGTACTGTATTCCCCATATTCTACCGAATAGAGTTAGAGTGAGTTCCCACTCCTCTTTATGTCGTCGTTCTGGCAGCGCATCATCACTCATACCATCTAAAAGGTCATCTATAAACAATACATACAACTCAATAAGTCGATTAATACTTGTATATGTGTTTCTTATTGTCTTAGATTCTGTTTCTTGTATATATTTAAACATGAGTTCAATATCCCACTGACCAGTTCCATTTGTATCGTTTATAAACTCATATATCTTTAACAGTTCACTTCTTGTATTCACTCTATTTTTTATCTTAGGTGATAATACTGCACGTGTCGTTATGCTTAAGTTAGATAAGTCATTTAACCCAGAACCAAGCAGTATAGACCTATCAGCAGAGATAATAGTATTTTTTGCATCAGGCTCAAGAACGGAAATCCCTCTTGCTACAATCTTCAACATATAATTTCGGTAATCATCATCGGTAGCACCTATAATTAATGCTGAATTCTTTTCTGACTTAATATGTAAGCAATAGACAGGCGTATCTGTGAGTTTAATCTCCTCACCCAAAGGTATATATAAAACAGTGGTTTCTGTAAATATTTCATCTTCAAGTTCAAAACTATCTGATTTTTCATCTATATAATTTCTAACATACTCCAATGAATTTAAATAATTCTGATAAGGTATCGACGCATCCTCATCATAAAATACAAGACCCTTATCATACTTGAGTTCTTGGGCTTTCTCATAACACTGAGTTAGAATCTCTAATAAATCCGTTTGCTTACCAGAAGCAGACTCTTCGGCTGTTAATTCAGAACTCAGATAAGGAATACGTGTTAATATATTATCTTTAGCATCATGTCCGGCTTTATTTAAATTATAATACCCCTTACCTTTACCACGTATACTAGCTCCTGCATCATTACCAATAAGTGAGTTAGATACACCTGCAGGTGCTTTGAGTGTAGCTCCCGCACTAAACTGATTAGCAACACCGCTATCCAAATTATCCAACTGCTGAGATGATAAACACATATGTATTCCCATTGAACGTCCGAGTCTTGCAATCGCAGATAATGCCATATCAATTGCCTTCTTATCTTCAGCTGCTGTATCATTTCCTTTAGATTCGGAATCTTTTATATTTTCATACATCTGTGTGAACTCGTCTACAATAAGTACAACTCTAGGCATAACAAGATTAAATTTCTTACGAAAATCTTCAATCTTTTGTACACCAACTTGAGAAAATAATGCACTTCTATTATTCATCTCATCAATAATAGCCTGATAAACTGACATTACAAATTCTGTCGATGAAGTGGCAGCAACTATCTTCATATGAGGTGTTGGAACTGTCTTTGCATATCTAGAACCTTCAACCTTTTTAAAATCACCGAGATAGATGTCTACTTCCCATGGTGGGTATTCAACAAGTAAATTACACTCTATAGTGTTTAACGCAACCGATTTACCTGCACCAGTTTCCCCACCAAGCATCATATGCACATTCTTATCTCCTAATTGTATAAGACTTGGTGTTGAGGAGTCACCTCTATCATAACCAAGCCTCATATTAACACCTTTCATTGTAGTGTTAAACCACATTGGTGTTAACTTTACTTTACCATTATAGGCTATATCAACTCTTGGTGGAGTATAATCAAACTCAAATGCAGGAGTTAGGAGCCGAGTACTTAATTCCTTTATATCAAGTTCAATACGTTCAGTCGGTGCTGTTCTCTTAATTCTTTCAAAATCATTTATATGACTCGTAATTGTTTGAAGCATCTCTTTTGTGGAACGTGCTATTCTTATATGAGTATTATCCTCTATACGATTTATAGCGAAAGACTTTGGATTATTATACATAAGATTATAAGCTTCAGCTCTAAATTCTTTATATGCAAGAGGCACAGTGAGTTGTGCCTCATAATTTGCATTTAATAACTGAGCAAATTCTCTTATTTCCTCAGTTGTATATTTTTTCATATTACTTACCGCCTTTAAGTTTAGCAAGTATTTCCTTTATTTCAGATGTATTTGTTGCTGCAATAACCTGTCTTATCGTAGAGTAACCATCAGGTGCCTTATAAGGTATCGGATGAAGATAGTTAGAGTGACAACTCTCTACATTATTACAAGCTGTGAGTCCAGCTTTCTTATATGCTGTGTTAAATATACTAATAATCTTAATCAAATTGACAAGTATTGTTTCTTTCTTTGAAGGATCCATATTTCTAACATCAACTATCCCTGCAACATGGCCATTAAGCTCTTTAAAATGTCTTAAATCAGTAAAGGACAAAAGGACACATTCTTTAACATTCTTTGCTATATAACCACCATATTCAGTTATATAAAGCTTACAGTCATTAAAGCGGCTATCAAGAATAGCAAAAAATTCGGGTGCAAAATAATGATCTGAGTTAGAGGTCGATGTAACTGCTTTTTCTGGCTGTTCACTATTATTTGAGTTAGATGTCACCAATTCATCATTATCTGTGTCATAAAATGCCTTGAGTATCTTTGTAATAGAATATATCCCATCATTATCAATCAATTCGGCTGTGGCTCTAATGTATCTCGGAAAATACCTATTAAGAATATACCCTGTGCACATATCAAGATCACTATTTGTATTAGCATCAATTGTCTGCATACAAGTAGCAACACCACGTGCAATACACTGTGAGAAACAATATATTATATTAAGATTCTTTATATTACTCTTCGCTCTATTACTGCGTCTTGATGTTCTAACATTTGTTAAAATCTGGTTATAATATGTAGCAATGTTTGTATTAGGCATCATGACTTCAGGTGACTGCAATGCATAGCTAAATAAGATAAGTCTTGCTGCGTCTGGATAGTATATTGTGTTAGAATCAATTGTATCAATACTTTCAATCTGCTCAATCTGTTCAGGTGTTACATAACCATAGCTTGAAAGCAAGTTAGATGCAATAAGTTTTTCATTATATCTGTTAACATACTCAGTGTCAGGCATTCTAAATTTATCATTAATGAACGCTTTAGCAATAGACAAAGGATTTGTGAGCATAGTTTCAACTGTGTGTTCGTTAGCATCTAAGCTGAACATGAGTCTTTCTGCAACTTTCTTGTTTATATTGCGGTAGGCTTCAATACTAATGTTTGAGTTATTATTCATTTCCTGTATAATTTTTGAGGCTGTCATAATATCAAGCTTAACAATTGGCACGGAGTTAGATGATATATCAAATTCACCATTTTCATTAACCTTAATGTTATTAATATTCCATGTGCCACTCTTTATACGAGATATCAGCTCATAACAATCAATAATACTTATAACCTCTGATACAGGTACAAGAACACCATCATCATTTTCAACAGCATTAACCTCTCTAAGCATAAAAGCAATAGGAACTTCTATATCATCATTTACATTGTGAATTATATCTGCTGTAGCCTTATTAATCTTATTTGTGTTAACAAGATATTTAACATCCTGATCTATATCAGAGAATTTATTCTTAGCATATATAATAGCATCAATATTACAAGATGATCCTGTATTACTGTCAACTATCTTATGAAGCATCTTTGTATTACCATTAAAAAGCGTTTTGCAATTATCATTAAGATTATAATATGAATTGCTACCTTTGAGACACAGTATATTAGGCTTTTTAGATCCAAATCGCAGGAGTTTAATAAGAGTATCTGGCCATCTTGTGTAACTTGCCACCTCATCAACATGTGCAGCAATCTTTTTGAAACCTTTACCCATATCTTTAAGGTCTCCCTCAGTCGTAAGCTTCTTAAACCAATCACGACGACTTGTTGCCTGTTCACTCGGTGGGAGCACGGATAATCTAGCTTCAAGGTCTTTTGTAATAGGTGTAAATGTAAATCCTTCCCCACGTGTCCCTTCTACCTTACCAATAAGGCATGGGAGTTCAAATTCCTCACCTTTTTCACCAGAATCAGAATCCGAATCAGATGGTGCAGTACTCTCAATATAATGAGGATTAGTTCTTCCTGTATGCTGATAATTTTCATCAAATGCTTGTTCAGCAAGTATCTTTATATAACTCTCTGCAACCTTACTAGTATCACTATCTGAAAGCTGTTCAAATTTCTGTGTTGAAAGTGCATTATGCTCAATACTACGTCCAACATTAACAAGGTCAACAAGTCTTGAATAAAACTCACTCTCATACCTCTGAATATCAAGTTCATTCATATCAGAATGCCCTGTTATATCTGTATAGGTATAGGGTCTTGATACTCCTGTTTCCGTTGTATATTCATGAAAAGTTTCTGGCGGCAAGTTAGATGGTGATGGTTTGTACAGATTATAGAAATCATTTATTGATTTAAATTCATTAGGATAATTTGCATCAATAACATTACCATAATCTTCTGTAGATGTTTCATATTTACCAATAACATAAGGTTTAAGTGACAATTTACTCTTATTATACAATGACATAAAACCTTCAACTGCTATGTCATTAGATGTCTTATCATTAGATGTGAATTCACTTGTAGTATCAGCTGTAATTTCATCAACAATCACATCATAACTAGCAGAATCTTCACCATCTTCCTGAATGTCTGATTCTGTATCATACATAATCTTCTTTGTAGAGTCAGTATCACAAACAATTTCTGCAAATGTCGGAAGAATTACTGTTCTTACCTCACCATTAACAATTTTCTTTAAGCCAATTGTTTCACAAGCTGGGTTAGATGCATCACCAGTGTCTAAATTAGATACATCAGAATAAGGGTCATTAATACCTGGCAAAGACATAGGCGGTATATTAAATAATGAATTATATCTTCCATTATAGTTATATACTGAGAAAGGTGCCTTCCCTTCATCTTCAAGGTATCCACTCTGTATTGCAGAGTAGTTAGACGCTTCTAAACGCAATCTCTTAACTGTCTTATCAACCTCAGAGTCATCACAATCAACAAAGCAACCACGAACAGCGTTTATAAACGTCATAATATCCGGTGCTTCAGCTGCATCTGCATCATTTGTTAATAAGTTATCAGCTTTCTGGAGTTCTTCATCACGATAATATAATTCATATGAATTGGCAGGTATATCTATCAACGAAATGGCATCAGTTACCATCGCAGTGTTAAGAGTGCACACAGGTATCGGAATATCAGACTCTCCGTTATCGAATTTGAAGTTTACAAATTCAATAACAACACCGAGTGACTCAAGCACCTTATACTGTCTTGAGGCATCATCTCTGTTTGTTATATCATTAATTGTAATAATATTTTTAGGGTCTCTCTCATCAACAAACGCAACAAACATATTATTTATTTTTGATGTGTTATCAAAAGAATTAATTCCACATCTAATAAGTTTATACATAATTTTAACTCCTTCTCATTAACTTTTCTAAAGAAGAAACATAATCTTCTTTTATCCTATTATCAAGTAAATAAATATCACCTGTATTGTTCTCAAACTTATAAAACTGAGAGGTTACTGTAGTTAGAATCTGATAATAACCTTCAATTGAGTTAGATGAACCACTATTAACAAGATTACTAAGTGTGTTCATACTAAGGAATATAATTGGTATAATTCCCAATTTTGGGCCACTTTTACACAATTGAATGAACTTTGGATCTTTAAATAGATTCTCTCCATAATCCTGGGCAATAATAAATGTATAATCAAGCGTGAGTGAATTCTTACTTATCATATATTCATTATAATCTTTTATATTATTTGCAATCTTAGCCATTTCAGGTGCCAGATAACTTATTCTAGAGTGTATTTCTTTGACACGTTCAGTTATCTGATCAGCGGTTCTGCATATTATAAAATTGTCCGCAAGCCTATCTGAAGCATAAGATGCAAGAGTCATCGCACCCTGATTAATATCAAAAATATTCATACTTACAGAAGCTATACTTAATTGAGTTAGAATCCTTGAAACTATATAAACTGTAAGCGGCTCTACAACCTCACTCGACGCGCCACTGTACATAATTACTAAGGCATCACCATTATGTTTGATAATACTGGCTTTGCCATCAGAATTATATCCCATAAAAATATAATCTGGTAATAATCTTTCTTTTCCTGGAGTTAGATTCTCATTAAACGAATTATCAATTTTTTCTTTTAGTTCACTTAATTCAAGTCTTAACTCTTCAAGTTCCTCTTGTTTTTCTTGCAGATTCAACTCAGCACTACTCTTAGCCTTACTAAACTTATTCTCTCGTCCTAATAATGCATTTAACTTATCATTAGCACTTTCAAGTATCTTAGCAATCATATCAGGATCATTTCGATTATCTTCTATCTGCTTTAATGTTTTCTCATATTCTTCCTGTATATTATCAAGCATAATCTTTAATTGGTCAAACTGACTCTTAAATTTAATATCAACATCATCAAGCATTTCTGCCGTCTTCTGTTCAAATTCACATTCAATACTAGCTTGACAATTGTTATATGACTTCTTCAACACTGTAAACTCAGATTGCAAATCAAGCATTTCATAATTACGCTTTTTACTTTCTATAAGAGCTTTAATAGTTAGAGTGACATAACCTGCAAACACAACAACAGGCAATTTACACATAACAACAGTTATCAGTAAAATATAAACAGTCATAATAAGAGATGACATCTTCGGATTATTTATTCCCTTAAATATCTCATAGAGTGAGAGTGTATTTGATAATTTGTTAATAATCCCATCAACATTCTTATTATACTCTTTTAAATGTTCTTTTAACTGCTTAACACGTGAGTTCAATTTTTGTATATCCTCAATATCATCAAACACAACCTCACCGGGATAATCTCCTATGTCTTGGTGTTCTTGTATAAAGTCATACACTCTCTGTAAATCAGATATACATTTTATAGAATCTCTGGCATTTTTACAGATAGATAACTTATTATTATTCATTTCCCGGTTTAATGCTTCACGCATGCGTGTAATATTAGCTACTTGAGCATCATTTTGTTTCTGTGCGTTCTCAAGTTGCTCTTTAATTGCCTTTTCAATGAGAGGTGAGTCATCACTTATAGAATCTCTAGCATTCTGTATTGATTTAGTTAGAGTGTTGAGGGATTCTACATGCTGTTCAATCTCATCATTCAACTCATCAATATCAGCCTCTAAGTCATCAATGTCATCAAGTAAACTATTATATTTATTAATTAACTCTTCCATAATCACCACGGGTTCTCAGACAGAAGAAAAATAAAAGCATTGATACAAAACTATCATATAAAGCATCATGAAATCTATTTTCAGCAATCATATCTCCACAAACCATTTTATATTTCTCATCAATCTGTTCTTGTGTATATACACCTGGTTTTATGAATACCTGATATAAAGCGTTCATAAGCTTAACACGCCCAGACATTCCAGTGTTTATATAGGGTTTTATCAAATCCATGAGCTCTACTGAATCACGCCATTTAGGTTTTTGTATATTTCTTCTCTCGCAGTTAGACCTTACAATAGTCATGTCAAATTCACGATTGTAAGCAACAGGAACAACATCTTCAGCAAATATTTCAGACAGTTTACTCTCACAGTCCTCAAAATACATGCCATTAGACAGATTATCTAATTTATTACGTGTTAAACCATTAATCTTAGAGGCTTCTGTAGGTACTTCATCATCTGTTTTGAAGTACATGAGAATTGGTTTATAATTAAACGGGTAACCATGCATCTCATCTATCTCAAATAAATGGCCACCGATTGATAATATGTCTGAACGATATTTATCAAGACCAGTAGTTTCTGTGTCAAATACAAAGTACTTCATCTACTAATTCTCCTTAAAATCACTACAATTGTATACACTACTCAACTCATCAAAAGTATAATCTGCATATACATCTGTTCCTTTCATAACTCTATATGTCTTCTTACCACTATCATCTATCAACAATCCAATATGATAAGCATCTCCAAGTCTTGTGGCATCTTTTCTGTCGAGATACATAAAGTCAGTTAGATACAACACATTTCTCAATGTAGTAAACTCAAAGTCAATTGAGCCTACAACTGCATTAAATTCTTCATCTGTACAATACTCCATAATGTTTCCACATGGGAATTTCTCAATACCCTTTATATTTTCCATTATGTCATAAATAGGATGAGTTTTATTAACAAGATTCACAGCAGTACTGACTTCTTCAGCAGTAGGCATTCTTTCAAGGTGAAAAGTATAGCAATCAATATAACTCTTGTTATCTTGTATAAAATTTTCCTTCACAAAACCTAAGAAATTCTTCACAAATTTAGATCTTGGTGTTGTTGCTCTTTTATATACAAAATTCTGATAGGAGTTGGGGGTAATTGAAATCTCACCATCATAATTCTCATATCTGAACTTAAGATATGATGCTAACAGTTCAACACTGCTAGCACCACGTCCACCAAGAGCATTCAGACTCACTATATCATCCTTTTCACAAATCAAAGCATTTCTTTCTTTAACTCTCATAATAAGTCATCCTTTCTCTTATATCCAATCAATCATAATATTCCTCAATCATGTTTATATAGTTTCTTATTACAGAATCCATATCAGAATCTCTCACAACAACATTGCTGAAGTTAGATTCTGAAAAGGCAATTATCTTATACATATTAGTAGATTTATCAAGTTTAGTTGCCCTTGCATTATCATAACTATCACACAATATTCTGCAACTGCGTACAAAATCTGCATAGCCTGTATAGTTTATATTCCTTAAAGTAGGTGCATCTGAGTTAGATGCTGTACTCGTGTTAACACTACTCTTAAATGCGTTAAGAATAATACTGCTATCTGGTATTTTATTACCATTTTCATCTCTTATCCAAGTAATAAAATCGTCATTTATAGTAAATCCATCAGCTGTATCATCATCATAATCTCTTTGTTCTATCTCTTTAGCAAAATAACAGTCATAATACTCAGCTTCATTAAATTCAGAGTTTGTGCTAAGTGTTTCAGGAGTACAATCAAAATATTCAATAATTTCACCAAAAGGGGCACCAGATGACACATTAGTTTTATACAAAGAGTTATTTACATTACTACCATGATTATTGTTAGTTGCATATAAATAAGACTTAAAGCCTTCTTCATCATAATCATTACCATTTATAAAATTATTCGGTAATTTTAAACATCTGCTTATAACAGTACGCATATAACCAGATTCTGTTACAAAACCCTTTTCTATAAACCTATATACTCCGTTAGCTTTATTTGAGCTAGATCCATGCTGTCCTCTTACAAATATAAAATATTTTCTCACGTATAACTGTCTATGTTCTGATGTGATAGAGTTAGATGTGATGTGATTTATATAAAATACATCAGAACCGAAGTCAGGCGTTGTGGCTCTATGACTCTCTATATACACATTATATGCAATATCTTCAAATTTAATATTATATCCCATATATTTGAACATATAAGGCAAGAATCTCGTATTAAAACATCTATAATCATAATTATCTACATTATCATTATAAGGATAATGCGTTTTACCATTTTCACTCTTGTACAGATTATCTCTCATATAATTATGATCATTTGGTGAGAATATATATTTCCAGTATAGGAAATTAGTAATAGAACTAACTGCAGGATTGTTTGACAGATAACCACTACTATTTGACATAAGATCTTGAACATCAACACGTGTAACATATATAGCCTGTGTGTCGAACATTTTATTAACATCCATATTCTGTACAACAGTTCTATATATCTTTTCATTTATAAAGAACGAGTATATAGGACTCTGTTCAAATCTTTTAAGATTCTCTGCATAAAATATCGGTCGCTCTCCTACGTTATAACTTGAGTTAGAGTTATTGGAAAGTTTATTAACATATTCAATAAATATCATATAAGATATATTAAATATATTATGAAATTTGTACAGTATAGGAACATATTCTACCGTATCGGACACAGTAGAATTTATAATACTCTTGCTGTCTGAAGAATTGCTATAATTATTTGATTTGAGTCTTGTTATTATATGTTCATAATAGCAATTACCAAGTTCTACGTTAGCAACAACATTATGTTTTAAGAACACCTTAATCTTCTCAAGTATTTCTTCATCTGACAACATAGAAAAGCATTCCACGCTTCTACGCATAGAATCTATAAGAATGTTAACATCTTCAGGTTTCACATCACTATAACACAATTTCATTATAAATTCTGGGTGTGTATTCTTCATAATACTATGCATCATCCTGTATGTACCAGTTTCAAAGTTTATGCCATTTATCTCAAGAACTCTATATGCAAACTGAGGTGTATCATTGTTAGTAACCATACTCAACCACATTTGTTTATTTTCGTCAAAAGGTTCAATTTCCTGCATATAAGAAGTTAGATATGCTGACTTCAAGCTTTGATATAAATCCCTTACGAGCACATTATTCTGAAAGTTTATTACTAAGTTATCCTTTTTTCCTTCAACAATATCCTTACTTACCGGTATACTATAAGGCTCTTCTATAGATGACTGATTAGCCTCAGCTGTAAGCACTTTTGGATATCTCAAATGGAATTTATTAATTACCAAGTATCCAAGATTATTATCTGCCTTTCTGTTCCTAAAAGAAATCTTAATTGACTTTAATAAGTTATCTGATGACTTAGAGCCAACATTAGTATTTATAAGTTTCTTTACAGTATCAATCTTATTAAAATCTACATAATTATGCGAATATTCTGTATAAGGATTTGAATAAGGTGGCAGTGTCCATTGTGTTATTGGAACATGATTAAGACAAATAACTTCCTTTGTTTGCTGCCCAATTACAGTATAGTTACTTGTAAGTCTATTATCAACTTCTGTAATCATTTCTTCAAGTGTTAATAACTTTGACAACGCTAACACTCCTTTATCTTTAATTTTATTTTACTATTTTTAGAAACATACTCATTACTATCATTTAATGAAGTTAGATTCACATACTGATTATACACAATATTAGTGACAATGCATCTACATTTGAAAAATAACAAACAACGCTTACTAAATTCACACATTAGCTCATTTTCAACACGCATATATTCCTGATAGTCAAACCCGTTATCAGTATACTTTATATACCGCATGCCTTTCATGAACAAGCTATTATAAAACAGTTTAGAATCTACGTCATCAATATTCTCTATAGTATCTAAATCATCAAGCAAGTTAGGGTGTTGCATATTATACTCAACATCTATTACTTTACCAGACTTTGCTATCGGAATGTAATAATCATCTTTTATCACTGTTGGGTTCTTTATTAAATTGAACTCCTCTTCGCATAATGTTTTTGCAAACATCAGTCCTTTTAACATTATATATGGCATATACGCCCAACAATACAAGTCAGATATAGCATTTGCATCATAAAACGCTGACACTAAAAAATTATTTAAACAAGTTAAAGGCAGATGATTCAAATGTAATAAGAGTTTGTTATCACAACACACAGTTCCGCTATTCAATACTTCTGCCGGAATGTCACTGCTATTTACAAATATCTCATGGTCTGAGTTAGAGTTTCCATCATATAATAATATATAACTTCCGTTCTCAAGATACCCATATAATACTGGATATTTCTCATCACAAAATACATACCTCAGTTTTGATGACTCAGTGTTGTCCACAAACACATTACAGTTTATTAATTTATATATTATGTCAGTCAATGTCAATTTATCTGGTATAATCAACTCACCGTTTATAAATTCCTCATTAGTGTACATCCCAATATCAAATACTAAGCTACCATTACTTATTCTATAGTTTTTATCAGTATCATTAAATTGTAACTCCTCTATTGTTTTTGTTTTGCAACTATACCCATCCATCATATAACCAATAATCATATAATCACGCTTTTTGGTCTTAATATTATCCCTATATTTATGCAGCGATTCAAACAAAACGGACATTATATCACCACTTTATATTTATATTTTACTAATTGTCTTATCCTTAATTACAATGGAGTCACCAACATTACAATATTTATTTACAGTAGTTAGATACAATTGAGAGCTATATGCAGCCATGTACATTTCATACACGAGCATACCAAGAGAAGACAAATTACCATCATTAATTCCGAGATAAAGTTTAATAAAAGTAGCTGAACAACTATTAATTTTTTCTGTTAATTCACCAAGACCAATATTACTATATGTCTTTTTTGCAACAGAAAATAAATCTACCTCTTTATAAACTGAATTACTATCCTCAGCAAAGGCTATAGCATTACAACACAGTATAAGTGAAACGGCACAAGCTATAACATCATCTTTACCGATTACTTTATAATTATAGTTAGATATAAGACTATCAATCACCATTCCAACAATATACAAAATTCCACCAACCTTGCCAACAAATATCTCGTCATTTGCAACATACAACAAATTTGTGACCTGACTTGAGTTGAGTACTGCAAGAACTCCTTTTTCATATCTTGTTCCACGTGCTATTTCTTCCATACGAGTTAGAGATTCGTTAACTGGCTTAATAGATATCTTACTGTCAAAGCATTCTGCATCAATAGTAGCCATGAGTTTGTTATCTGGAAAAGTGACTCCAAATATAACAAGACATATACGTCCCATATAAACATCTGTAGCAAAATGTACATATGCTATCTTACCTTGCCAACTTGACCACTCGTTTAAGAAACTTTTAGCTTCATTACCAAATATTCTGCCCATGATCTGATTACCACCAAGACCTCTGAGTGAGAGTGTGAGATAAGGTGCACCACTCATATCAAACTTTTGCTGTACTTTTACAATCTTACAAAGTTTTCTATCTTCGATTCCAAGTTCGAGCACAGCAACATTAAGACACTTTGAATTTCCTTCATTATCAACATTTGTAATCATAACGCAAAAATCTCCTTAAATCATATTTCTTGTATTATTGCAATTATATCTTCTCCAAGCACTTTAATTTCTTCCTCAATATTTCTACAATCCTCATTCACTTTTTTAATTTCAATTGATGGTTTATAAGAAACTATAACTTTTTTCGGTTTTTTAATACTTATATTATTTAAAGATTCACTTTTGGCTATACCAGATACAATAGTTAGAATAGCAATCCATGCAAAAGCAAGTATAAAATCAGTCATATACCACATCTCCACTGACAACATTTATCATATAATCTACAGATTTCTTATAAACATTATCAGTACTGATAATAAAATCATTTAATTCTTTCATATTACTGCTGAAGTTAGATATATACTTCTTAGGGTCTTTAACTATTTCAGATATGTAATCATACTTCAAACCATCAATATTATATGCAAGTCTTTCGATACAATAGATATAACTTGTCAGTATTACACCTCCAATTGATTTTCTAGGGTGCAAATCACCGTGAATACCTTTGAGTTTAAGCAATAACGTATTTGCTTGATCAAGTGTTGTGCATTCATCAAACTTATTGACTACAATCGAAGTATTATTTTCAGCTTCAGTTATCTCATCTTTTTCTTCAGAAGTCATATCACTAATAGCATTCTTTATATCGATGGAAATTGTATTTCTGCCTTCAATATCAATTTCGTTAGTGTCAGTAATACTTCTATCTTCATCACTATCTGAGTTAGATGGTACAGGATTTTCATCCACAATATTAGAGATTATTTCATTAGTATCAACAGATGACATAACTTCTTTGGATTCTTTGCTGTTTTTCTTTTTAGATTTCAACATAGCAATAAGATCATCAAAGTTATCAGCTCTATTAATCATTTTATCAACAAAACTAGAACTATCAGGATTATCTGTATTATGTGGTTGGTTATTAATGGTACTTGTATTATAAGTGAAGTTAGCATCCTTAGTGTCTGAATTGCTAACATCCTTAGTATTGTAAATGAAGTTAGAGTCCTTAGTGTATGTATTCTTATCATCTTTTTCTTTCTTATCATTAAAAATGCTTGTCTCAACAGGTGTATTAGTCATGTACACATCTATCAACTCGCGTATTTTCTCATTAATACTTAATCCAAGTTTCATATTATACCCTCTCCAATAACAAATGTGGAAGTATACTCTCAAACTCCACTACATTACTTTTACTCTTCTTTATATAAATTTTTCTCGAACTATATTTAGATAACTCAAGATATAATGCAAGACTAATCTGAGTTTCTCCAATCTTAGCAAAACCATTCTCCATTCTAACCATCACAGGAATATTACCAGGATGATTAGCAAAGAATTTTCTAAAGGCACTAATTTCAAGACTTGTAATACCTTCTATATATACAAACGGATAACTTACGCCTTTACTTACATTAATAAGCTCTGTACTAGTCTTAGCCAACTGTTCAAGCTTATCTATTGCATTATCTGTAATAATCATAATATTCCCCCTATATTCCAATTAACAGTGAGTTAGATGTCCACAAACCAAAAGGCACCTAACTCACTGCTAAATTAGCAGTGATTTCTTACCAATTTCCTACATTACTTGCATTACTATCACTTGACTGGAAATCAATCCAAGCATTAGGCTTGATATCAGATAATAACCACTTACCATCTTCTTTAACCATCTTAGCAGCGGTTACAATCTTATTACTACGTATAGTATCCTTATTGTTCCACCTTATATGCAGAACTAAGTTTACTACTACCGTATTATCATTATATACATATGAAATTACATTTGGATTTTGATATACTTCAAGTATCATAATATTTGTTATGAGCATATCTGTATCACCGTCTAAGTTATTATAATAATCAAATTTACTCTCAACAGCTGTTTGATACCACTGTTCAAAATAAGTATAATCCTTTTCACTACAGATAAATTGATTTAAATCTTCTGCAGATGCATTATTATCCATCATCTGATATATTGAACTGTATATGTCTTTTACTGAGTTAGATACTTCATCAAATAAATCCAATCCAATTTCTTTAGGAATTTCAACATAAGAGTCTTCGACTTTATTATAATATACATCACTGTCATCAAAAACCTCTATTACGCCATCAATTTCACCGAATGAGCTAGATACTATCTTAGTATTCCAATCTCTGTATGTAATTCCATGAAGTGTATAATATTCATAGTTATCATCACGTTTGGTTATCAATTTCCTTGGTACTTCAATCTCATTAAGGAACAATCTAACTCCAACAGGACAATAACAAACAAACTCATCCTTAGCAAACATCTCATAATCAACACACCACGCATTATCTGCATTTAGTGTAAGTTTTATTGCAAAATCATTATTCACATCATAATCATTAAATGCATCAATGTAATAAACAGCCTTTCCACCATTAACAGATCCGTTTACATAATTATAGGGACTATCATTACCAATAATATGTGAAATGGTACTTCGTCTTAATACATACTCAACATCATCAATTGAAAGAAATGTCTTATCTTCAAGGTCAATTAATTCATATATCTTACGCATATCATTATTTCTAATGGCATTAAGAAATACATCTCTTATACTTTCTGGTGTACCTGTGTCTGCTAACGCATTCTGAGTTAGAGATGTACTATCTGATTGACTACTATAGTATTCCTGTGAACTCATATCATTGGTACTCATAGTGGTGTTATATTCCTGTAATTCTTCTGATTGAACATTCGATGTACCCGTGCTATCTAACTTATGCGAAATGAAACTCATGAAACTTATAACGATAACAACAATCATCACAATAATTCCTACAATCATTAACTTTACCTTAAAATCTTGATCGTTCTTTTTAGATTTCTTCTTAGTGGTAGCCAACAGTATCACCTCACTTTTAAGTTAAATAATTCATCTACACAAGCATCTGAATACAATTTCCAACCGATATCAGGCTTATCAGTTAGATCAAGAGTAATATCATATTTATACTCATATTGATAATCTTCTCCAATGACCCAACTAATTGTTATAACACATGGTATTGATATAACATTCTCAGCCGTCATTTCAGATGTAGCATCCTTCTGCTTTTCAACAATGACATTAACATCATGATAAGAAGTATATTTACTATCAATATTTCTATTTTGTTTCATTTGCATTTGAAATTCATTAAATAAATCACTATCCTCATATGATTCTGGCAATAAAGACTGAAGCCTTTTACTATTAGGCTCACTCTCAATTAAATCATACATTGCTTGCAAGTTTTGATTAAACGAACTAATAATTTCACTCTCTACTTCATTAGAAACTCCTGAAGCCTCTACAACCTCTTCAAGAGGGTTTAATTTCATATCTATGCTACCAAATGTATCTGAGGAAATTGTAATATCATAAATTACCGGTGCTAAATCAACATAATAATAATCATAAACCTCGTCACTATATTCTATATACTGCACACCAACTTCTGAGTTAGAAATATAGAGTTTACCACCTTTTAACACGGGTATCTCATAATCTGTGATTAATAAGTCGGTCATATTGAATATATAGCCGTTGTTGGACATCTCAGCAGGTATCTGTTCAACTGATTTGTCTTTATAAGTTATATTCATAACACCATCTATAAACTCAGCATTTACAGGGACTTCAGTTTTATAAAAGTAATCTGCTGAATAAATAGCAGCGAAATCATCTTCTGTAACAAATTCATACTGAGTTAGATTGGTGTAACTGTATGCTGTACTAAAATTGCCAGCAAGTAGTGCATTGTTATATGCTACTGCAGTGCTAAGTGCTGCATTATTATTTTTACATCCTGTAAAAGACAAAATAAATGCAACTGTAGAAATAAGAACCATTTTAAACTTTTTCACAACTTAGTCCTCTTTCCATACCATTATACCGTTATTTTTATAATAACTAATTAATTTCTCCATTTCCTCATCTGTAGGCTTACGAAAACCTAACTCTAATAAACCAGTTGTGCCAGATCTCCATCCCATTTCTTTATCTATTTCACACTGACTCTTTTTCATTAGTCTACGTGAGGATATCAATTGTTCTTTTACCATATTAACCTCTACAAAATAAAATAAGCTTCTCCAATAAAATTATATGCGATAAACGTGTATTTCCAACATCTTCAATCATGCTCGCAATAGTTAGGAGTTTAGGGTAACTGTATCTACTGTATATATCAAGTATAATCTGTGCGTGATAATTAGTCTGTACACCATATTTCTCTCCACAATTAATTACAAATGTCTTATAATTCATCTCAGTAAATTCGCCCATAAGGTACATCTTGTAAAGTTTTAACAGTTTTTCAGTATATACCCTTACGCTGTAAGTTAGGAGACGAACAGAGTACTGATTATCTCTCAAAAGTTCTAAGAAATCATCAATATCATAATCTTCTGAGTACAATAAGAATCCAAAACTGTTTGGATTTAAATCAGAACGTTTTGGTATCGTCTTCATTATACTCTTTCTATTTATTTCCGGTAAATTGGCGATTGATTGCAGCATACTATTTATTTCTGAAGAGTAACCTGCTAGTCGTCTCCTTATTAGATCCAAATCGGCAGGTTTTAAGATTATTCCAAACTTAGCCATAAATACCTCTATATATAAGTTCTTATCTCTTTTACTTGCCTTATATGGATCATATGACACATAAGGTACTTTAGACATTTCAGATTTATTAATAGCTTGCTGATACTCAATCTTATTCTTACAATACATTACAACCTTTATATACTTTACATCAACGGTTGCCCATTTCAGGAACTTATACAGCTCTTTATCTTTCATATATTTAAGTATTATAAGATAATACTTTCCAAAAACAGGTGCATAACTTAACTTAGTTTTTAATGAAATAACGGAATCAATAGTATCACCTGCATAAACTATACTTAGTTTTGGGATATTCTTCTTTAAGTTATCAACAACCGTTTCAAAATAAGGCGGTCCTGTTCTTGTAATATACAACATCTAATCATCTCCTCAAATTAAACACCGATTGTACCCTAAAATAATATATCTGAGTTAGATGATAACCTTGCTATCTATATTATCAACATCAATTATCTCTTTCACCCAACTTGCGGGCTCTCTCATTGTAAAGTTCTTATCAACTATCCAATAGCCACCAAACTTACCATTTGAATTAAGTTTTAACTTTTTATAGTCATAATACAAAGGTACATACCAATCTACTATATCAGTAAGAATTGATGATACAATATCCTCATTAAGTGTCTCATCAATGCTAGATGACACATCATTACTTACAAGAAGTGCTGTAAGTTTAGATAAGGCAGTAGACTGGTCACTTTCGAATAACACAGAATAGTAAACAGGATCATAAACATTCATTATTTTATTGAATATGTTCTGGGATTCATTCTTTATAACACTTACAGGGTATTGCATAAGCAATGAAGTATCACACATTCTATAAAGTGAATCTTTTTTATCAACAGAATAACACTCAGCTATAATATTCTGAGAAAGAATCTCCCTCATCTGTTTTGAATATTTCCTAGCATTAATTCCATTTTCCTTAGCACACTTCAATGTTTTCTGTATTTTATCACTGAGTGGGTTAGAGGAATAACTATCTACTGTTAAAAGATTTTCAAAAGCACTCTTATGGAACTCAATTAAAATAAATGCAAGAAGGTTACCATAATGAAACTCCCAATTTACATTAGGTGTAAGATAATCAAAAATATCTACATTTACAGCATTTACTTTATAAGGAACACGCATATCATCTTTAACAACAGCAGCTCTTAAAAGGTCATAACTGTACTCCATATTAAATAACACTATCAAGTTAGATGTACCGACTCTCTCATTTGGCTTGTGATAATCAGAGTAAAATGAACTTAATACTGGATTATTATTTACTATATCATCAATTGTATCTGAAATCATATAGAATATATCCATCATACCATTTACATCGTCAACTGTTAACTGTTCAGCTACAGCAAGTTTATTAACTGAACTATACTGCTCTGAGTCACCACAATACTCAATAATATCTCTACAATTTGACTGTATCTTATCAATCATCTGTGCAAGATGTTCATTGTTATCTGGTGCTATAGGATTTGATCCAGACTGCATAAGATTATATACCTTATTTCCATTGTTATCAAATACAAATGAATTAACTGTAAACATAGCAGCTTTTATGTTATTACTATGCTTTCTGAATATCAAACCATAATAAATTTGACTATTACATCTCTTATTAAATGCAAAATTCATCAATATACGCTCACTAATATCCTCTTTATATCTGGAAAGCATAAGTTTAAGCATATTTATTTGTGGATAATATCCAGGAGTCTTTAAACTTCTACCAGGGTTAGATTTAAAGAATGTGTATTCTGTCATGCGTTCTGTGAAATCTTTATAGTTATTTGTAAATCTATTCCAAGCATTTCTTAACTCATTTGCATCATCATGAGCATTACTTGGTATATTGCTATCATTATACTTAGGAATACAAGAATCTATAAAACATTTACAAATCTTCTGCTCATAATCACTATCTGCCATTGAGTTAGATATCTTAGGCGTTTGATTTGATTTATAGTTTAAATACTGCTGTGATAAATAATCTGAAGAGTAGATAACAAACTCGCGAACATCTTCCTTAACAATGTTGTGTATTTTATTATTACTGTTATAACCAAGTAATGATACTCGGTCACGTGTATACAACATATTACTATTGCATATATTGATTACATGCATAGAAGAGAACATCTCCATATCAGCACCAGAGGGTATGATATTTTTACCACAATCATCACATTTGTAACTATGATACTCAACAACCGATGAATACTGTGCCATATGATCATCAAAGAATGGTGGTTTATTACTCACGTTGCTTGGCATTTCATTAGTTGGGTTTAAATAATATCTTATTTCATTATTAATTGTTCCAGGAACCTCTCTAAGGGTTGCTATAACATTATAATGCTTATTACGGTTATTACTAATCAAATTAGTATATATCATATTTTTCTGACTTATAGGGTCATAATTATCGTTTATTATAATTCTTTTTGCAACATCAAAATAATTATTATCACTATCTACATTTATCTTGCTATTTCTTGATCTGTTAACATTAAATGAAAGAAATTTAATCATATCACACTCGTGCTGAGCACCACAAGAACAGGTTATAAGCTGTTTACCATTATCAAGAAATTTAATGTCTTTATAAACTGTAAATAACCTATTTATTGGTGATAATTCATTTTCAAGTATTTCTCCAGAATCTAACTGTTCATAAAAGTTAGATTGTTCATTACTAACAAGATTAAGAGTACTTAATTCACTCTGAACGTCGTCTATATAAGTCTGTATCTCGGATAACACGTTAAGACTCTTTTTTAATTCGAACTCCTTAAGCTGTGCAAAATTGTTCATATACTCATTATATTTTGACTTGATAATATTAGTAAGTGCTGTAGATGGGTCATTATCCTTATTGAGTGAGAAATTACCAACTGTCAGTGAGTTAGATACATAGGTTATTATATCATCATCACCAAGTAACTCTTTTATCTTATCAATAACAAGCATTACATTTTCAGTAGCATCCTTTGCATCACTTATTGACATTGTAGAACTAAGTGATAAATAAACCTGGTTAATGGCATTAACATAAATCTGCAACTGCCCTGATTTGTTTCTTAATTCCTTATTAAATTTATCCTTTATTAACTCAAGTACAGTAATCATCACTAATAAATTCTCTATAAGTATTCTGTCAGTAACAGATACTGTAGTCTTTGAGAGCACGTACATATAATTACTATATGTTTCAAACTTATCAAGGCAGTAATTTCCATATTCTTTAATTCTATTCTCTTGTGAATCTGTTACTTTACAAGCATTACTTGACCAATACTTACAATTAAAATCTTTAAGATTTAAATAAGCAGTGAATGCATCCTCTATATACTGACTATTTAATATATTTATTTCGTATTGAAGTTCTGTATCTATTTCAGAGTTATCTATAGAAAAATCAATGTCGAAGTTAGATGTATTAGAAATGCCTAAGTCTAAACTATCAGTATCTTCAATGCTTAAGTCTAAACTGCCAAGTTCAGATGATTCAATGTCTAAATCTAAGCTATTAGTGTCTTCAATATTTGAGTCTAAGCTATCTAAGTTAGATGTAATGTCATCAATATCATCTGTGCTTTTATCCTTTTGCAACACATCTTTTTTAGATGCATCAGTGTCAAAGTCTAAGATATTATTCTTATCCACTTATAGTTCCCCTCTTTCTTTTTTCTTCCTCTGCTAATTCAATAAATTTAGTTCTAGCGTTTATAATATTTTTTAAAAATGCATCAGATGTTATAAGTTTATTCATTTGCTTACCTGCTATATACTTTCTAGTTGGTGCATCAGTATCTGCTATAATATACTGTGTATTAACAAGAGCAGTTGAAAGTTTATAACATATGCCGCAATCCGCTATAATATTATTTATAAAATCAACATATTCTTGTTTACTTGTGAATGGTGTACCGTCAGGATAGGTTGCCCTTAATATATCACCTGTAATAACAATACTATGCACTTCAGCAACTGTAGAACGTATACTTGCCTTGTCTACAAAGTAACATAATTCATCAAAATGATCGACGAGTGAGATAGCAATTTTAATTGAATTCTTTATTCCATTTATTCGAGTTCTAACATATCTTGACATTCCAAGAGTTCTAAGCATATTAGCGAAGTCTTCCATATTATTTGGCTCAATTTTTAAACCCTGTTCCTCCAATTTGGCCTTAAATTGTGGAAATAAGTTAGGGTACTTTACTATTATATCATTAAGTGAACGAATGGCTTTTTCATCATCCATTTTCTTTCCATGCAGTGAGTATAACTCAGTCCAACCATAAAATAACAGATAGTCTCTTACATAGTTGAACGTTTTCATGTCAGGAAAAATATCTTTAGCAGAATTTCCTATATAAGGTATCGACAGAAATGTTATTATATCACCTATATAATGTGGTAACATAAGCCAATCACTAACAGCCTCTTTATATGCATAATCACACTTTTCATATGCGTCTATCATATTTTTCAGTCCATATGCGGATACCATACTTCTGCACCCTTCAACACCAATACCTTTAAAAAACATTTGATATGAATTAGCAAGTCTACTTGACAGTTTATAAATGCAGTTAGGGTTACTACACTTTAATACTGTAAGATTCAGATTAGTAACAAGTGGTGAACCACAATTACACATTTTACTACGTTCAAAGAACTCATGATAATCCTCAGGTATCAATCCAATATTCATGGCTTCTTCAAGAGTTATAAACTGTTCGACATCTAAAAGTTTACTTACATATGCTTTCATCTTATATTTCCTTTCTTTAAAGAACAAGACCACCTAACAGATTAATATTATTCTGGAAGATATTTCTCTCACTTAATTCACTATCCTCGTCATCAGATATATCTGAGCTGTCAATCTCACCATTAGAAGATTGCTCAAATAATTTATCTGAGTTAGACACATCATCTAAATAATCTTTTACTTCACTAACTACACTATTAGTAAAATCATCTTCTGTGCTAGCATCTTTTATAGTAATTTTTATATTGAATTTCTTTTCAAGAGATAACACAAAGTAATGATTGTAATTTAACTTATTATTCACATCTTTATAGCTAACACCGAACATTTCTTGAGCCTTGCCAATAAGGTAATATGATGTAAATTCAAGTAACTTTTCAGTAGTCATTACAACATCATGTGTTATATCTATTCCTATTTTATTAAATTCTTCAATTATGCGAGAAGCAATATACTCTTCACATTCTTTATCTATATCTGCCTGTATATTAGGATTCCATTCAGCATATTTAGGAGTATCTTCTGGCAATTCCTGTAACCACACAATTGGAACCTCGTGTTCTCCACCCTTTGATTCATACCAGTTGTTTATTATAGCAGCTCCAACATAATAAGTTGGATGACCTTTTATATGAATAACACAATTTTCATATATCTTTTTCATCATCCATTTCGGATTTATCGATTTATCTACAATCATCTGTACTTCATCATGTACATATACCATAAATTTTACTTTATTTTCAAAATGATAGCCAAGTGGACTATAATCATCTGGTACTTTAATATCCATTAATCCTTCTTTTATTAAACAATTTGCAAGTCTTGAAAACCCCTCAACAAATATATCTCTGGCATAACACTGTATTGGGAAGTTTCCGCACTTACGTCTTATTGACGCTATTTTTGATTCAGTTAAATTATCAAGATTAAGATACCTCGAGCGACCAAATGGACTTGTCACACGACCAATTGTCTGACCTTTAAGATGATAAGGTATTTCACTCTCCGGTAATGATATTAAAGCATCATCACGATATCGTTCAAGCATATCCCATACAGGCTTCATACCGACTTTCCAGTTTTCAATAATGACTTTTGTTTTTGCAGTAAGTTCTCTTAACTTTTCTTCAGAGTGTCCAATACCATATTTATCTGTAGTTATTTTTCTTGGGCCGACACCATAAGGTATACCAAAGTTAACAGGTTTATATGTTTTACGCTGGTCATCTGTAATTTGTTCAGGACGCACACCTTCTATAGCTGATGCAGATAATCTATGAAAGTCAGCTTCAGGATTATCGAGTTGGAATGTCATCTCTTCAAATCCGGCTAGACCAACCATCAAACGAGCTTCAATCTGTGCATAGTCATAACCCATCATATACATTCCATCAGGTGGAGATACAACTTTCTTCAATCTTTTATCAAGAGTCTGAAAAGTATCAATCATACGAAAAGTAGCAGCTCTGGCAATATTAATTGAAGTAAAACACTTACCCTCAAGTTCATTAGTTAACAATGGTCTAAAAAATGTTCCCTGATTCTTTAAGAGTGTTCTATATAACTCTACGAGGAGTATAAGTCTATTTTTCTTTGATAAGAATTTATCTCTTGATAATAAAATATGGTCTTTTGCCTTATACCCGAGTTCCGGATAATTAATGGAGTTAGATATCAAATCATTTGGCATTAACAACTCAGCAACAGGACAGGGCTCATCCTCACTAAACTTCAACAAAAACTTAAGTGTAGTCTTGTTTAATGATGTATTCTTATTATCAGATCGTGGATATTCCAATAAATCATACACAACAGTACTAAGCTGCTGAACAGATCCGATATTAAATTCAAAATATTCATCTCTTAATTCGCCAGTCTGTTTATAACATAATGTAGTACCAACATATCTATAAATAAGATTTGCAACAAGATATAAATCAGCATCATTTATTCTACTGAGTGTTTTTAATAAGTTTATATTGATACTCTTTCCAACATATTCAGAACGTATAACATTCGGAACCAACTGCTCTATGTCTTTTTTATATCCTCTCATATGAAGTGAATTTAACTGTTTTATTAAGAAATGAAACAACATAAGTGTATGGTCTGCGTCACCACAGCCATATATTCGTACAACATCTTCGTCAACAAATCTAAATAATCTATAATCTTTTTCAAATTCAAATATATCTTCAAATTCTATAGGAGAATATCCAAATACAAAATTAGTCATACTCTTAAGAGATTTGCTAAAGTGAAGAACTTCTGAATCAATGTTAAACTGCATATACATAGTATCATGTTTAATATTTAATTTTATACCATAACTATAAAATACTTTACCATCAAATATACCATTATGTGTTACGATACTTTTATTCTCAAGAATATATTGTAATCGAGTTAGAGCCACAGTAAGCGAAATGTTGGATATCTTAACATGATTTATTGGAATATAAATTGCTTGATTCTCTTTCCATGATAAGCATATTCCTACTAATGTATCACGTATAGGATTTTTTGGTGAAATATCATGAAAATTAAGTCCGGTAGTTTCTGTATCGACTGCGATGTATTCATAATTAAGCATCTCATTAATACACTCATCTAATAACTCAACAGTATTTATTATTCTATAATCTTTATTTTCTACCCATGATAAATCCATATTCTGTTTTATCTGATATAAAGTCTTAATACGAGATGAATTTATCAACTCTGATGCTTCCCTTATCATCTGCTGGGTACTAAAATCAGAAAAATTAATTTTCATTACACATCACAACCTTAAATTAGAGAATGTTAAGCCTAGTTAGGCCTAACATTCTCTGTTATATATTTTAGTTCCTCTATATCCAATTTAGAAACTTTGTATTTTAACATGTTCTTTTTATAACCATAAGTGTACATTACTGACATGCCTGTATCACATTTATGTGATTTAAGGTAGTTAGATACCAGTCTTAAGTGATTCTCATCAAGACCATTCAAATCAAGACAGTATACACCACTTATTGTTAAAAGTCTTGTATATTCCATTATCTCTTGTGTCTCAGGTTCATCACTCTCCAAAAACTCTGAGGACACAGCAGAAACACTTGGTATCATCTCGGAAATATTATCTTCACTGTTCAACCAATAACAATTAGCAGCATCGCTTTCCTTATAGTCACTATCTGATAAATCATCTATATCCAAATCAAACGAACCAATACCATTTAACTCAATATTATCTAAACTATCAAGAAATTCTTCTGTAGTATCTGCATTGTTATTAGGTTTTGGCTTATCCTTGTCATAATTAAATGTGTAGTTAGACCATACGATATCACGGCTTTCTGTATGCACTATTAAATTAGGATTCTCATTATGTGATAAGATTATCAGTTCATCTTTTGAAATATCATCTTCCTTGTTGGAAAACTTATTTGTATACATACTAAGTTTAACGAACAAGAAGTAATTTTCATTTGTTTTCCTGAATTTAGTCAAATCAAATACATTATTATAAGTATTTTCATTAATAAATCTAACAGTGTAATCATGCATCCATTTTACAAGGTCTCTGTGAACATAAGCTTGCGGGTTAGATTTCCAATCATCATTTTTAAACTTATCTGGATTTTTCTGATACGCATTAGCCATATCATAAACAAATTCAACAGGTGCCTCATACATATCTTCTTTTCCATCATGCCAGTTGTGGCATATAGATATACCACAATATATTCTTGGGTATCCTTTCAAATTAAGCATACAGCATTCTATTATATCCTTGTATATTTCATAAGGATGTATGCTATAGTCAACCTGTAAATGTCCCTCATCATGTACTAACATATTAAGTATAACTTTATCATTACCAGAACCCATTCCCATATAACCTTTTTTATGCAGTCTACTAAACAACCTTGTCATCATCAGTACAAAATATTCTCTAGCGAGTGACTGTATAGGATAGTTACCAGCTGAACGTCTTACAAGTGCCGTTATTACACGCTCTGTTTCTTTTACATAGGAATCCCATTTCTTTTGCTCACGCGGAGTTAGAGGTTCATCACTACTTAATTTATTCGATATGATTTTACTCACCATATCGGGTTCACCCTTAATAAATGTCCTTGCAGTTGCTTCGTAATCAAGGTTATAATATCTACATCTTCCTAATGCATTTGTTACCTTGCCCCACTTACCACCACGAAGTCTCGGTGGCAATTTACTATCATCTTCAATGAGAGTGCATGCTTCATCGCGTTTTGATTCCAAGAACCTGTATAATGGATACATTTTATCTCTCCACACACTAAGAAGCATATCAGTTTCCTCAATCTTCTTTTTCTTCTCTTTTTCTGATATCATAGTATTAAGTTCTGAAGCTGCAATAGTATAGGCACTACCACCATAAGGTACAGCGAAGTGTGGGCCTTTTACCTTTGAACGGTCTTTCTTTGTCATTGTAGCAGGTGTTTTACCAACCAGTAAGCTACCACCCTCACGATGATAGTCTGCCCAAGGTATATTTAACTTCTCTGCAACATTATTTATTGACTTGTCCTTAAAGTCATCAAACTCAGGGCCAAGTTTATTACAAAAAGCATCCCAATACTGACTTGCAAGCCCAATCATTACACGAAATTCAATCTGTGCAGCATCAAATACTATCATATACTTGTTTGGAAATGGTATAATAAGTGATTTAATATAACCTTGAATAGTTTGTGCAACATTAATTATTCTTGCAGTATCAGCATTAGTCATTTTATTTTCAGTTAGATAGTAACCATGACACGATAAATCCTCAAGTCTATCATAAAAAGAATTCTGTCTTTTACTCAATTTTCTCCATTGCTGTAACATAATTGCAAAAGGATACTTACAATAATTCACAGCATCTTTAGATATCAGTATCTTATCATCATCACTAACCCAAGAGTAATTATATTCTGAGATAGAGGATAACAAATCCTCTTTCATAAAATTGTTACTATCCTTTGATCTATGTGCAGTTAGACTGATAAGATAGGAATCATCCTTTGACGAAGATTCTTTTTTACCTATACGTTTCTTTACCTTAGGCGGTGGATAATTTAATATCTTAAAGAATATAATATCAAGGTCATCAGTTGAGTTGAAGTTTAACTGTCTTCTTCCGTGTTTAGAGTCTTCAACCGTCAACAACTGTTCAACAAGTTCTGTTACCTCAGGTGAGTTAGATAGATACCTAACTGAATCACTCAGGTCATTACTAGGAAAAACTTTCTTAGCCATCTCAATAGATACATTAACAGTAGCAATTGTCTTCAAATAAGTACGAAGCGTTCTATCTACCATCTCAAAATCTCTTTTATTTACATCACTAAATATTTTTAATAAATTCATATCGACATGATTAGAGTAATATTCAGTGATAGCGCATACAGGTATCATGTTGAAATCTAACTGGGCAGCTGTTTTCATATAATTCAATAAAGGACTCATTATATGCTTTAATTTCAATACATAATCAGCATCGGCACAACCATATATCGTAATAACATCTTTATCAAGGTACTTTATCATTCTACCATCAACAGAACCGCCAAGAACCTCATCAAGTTCAAGTGTTTCATCACCAATATAATACCTTGTCATCGCTTTAAGACTCTTATGTCCACGTGAACCTGTAGGGTCTAAATCAAACTCAGCCTGCATTGTATCAAATCCACATTTAAATAAATACCCATAATGATATGCTACTTTCAAATCAAATAAAATATTAGCACCATCAAGACCGAAACGAGTTAGATGTGGGAACAGTCTGGGTATTACATAATCACGTGGCATACATTCAAATTTCTCTGACTCGAGTGGTATATAAACTCCTTGATTCTCTTCCCAGGATAAGCATATTCCAACTATTTCATCAGCATCTTCTCTATGCCCACCCATCCAGAAAAACTTAAGTCCAGTCGTTTCCACGTCAAATGCCAGTTCTTTAGCATTATCTACTTTATTAATAACCCAATCAAGCTCTTCCTCTGTACATATTGTTCTATAATCCTTTTTAAGTGTATTGTCATTATTAAGTATCCAACTTAAATCATATAACTCTTTAAGTTCTGAGAGAGTTCTAACATTACTAACCTTTATATTAGCTAACGCCTTAGAAGTATCTTTAAGTTCTCTATATTCAATTGTATTAGAGCGATTAACAAAAGTATTTACATTTGGATTTCTATGATATACAATTATTGAGAAATCTTCACCCTCATAGTCAATAGTTTCTGTGATATTATCCCTTAATAACTGACCATAATTAGATGCTACATTCATATCAGCAGTAAATGCTGTTATGATACGCTGGTCACCATATTCCAATAAAGGCTGACCTGTTTTCTTGGATATAATCTGACTTACAATATTTTCTTCTCTTTTGATAACAGATGAAGTTAGATAAGCGGTAGAGGATAAAGCGTCAAGCATAGTATCAGAATCATGACGCAACAAGGTATATCTGTTTCGGGTTTTACCTAATATTATTTGAAAATCATACTGAACGATACCTTTAGTGTATATTCCTGCAAATAACATAATAAATTATACTCCAATCTTACACGAATAATTATTCTACAAGCGGCTTTACAAATGAATATTTCAATACAGGATAATACTCCCTGAATATATATCTCATTGGATATTCATCAATGTTTGAATTATATTCTTCAGGGGATACATCGAATGAAACATTATGTGACCCTACAATACGATACTTAGGAAATTCTATTTCAATCTTATGCTCAGCTGTACCAGTTGCATATGGATTTTGTATAACCATAGAAGCCATGCCACGTGAAGTAATTATTCCAGTACCTGTAGCATAAGCATATTCACTGATTTTGCCATTATTTATATTATTTTTATATCTTCTTTTATAACACTCAACATCCATCATAATTTTATCTAATATGAAATTTGCAAGGTCATTGATAAGTATATATATTTTTGTATCAAGCATTTTATCAATTTGACCTTCCTTTATATCACTATAATTTTTACCATGAATGATGAGGTTTTGACTTGAACTTATACTATCTCTATGCTTATATAAAAACTCATCAAGTTCAGGTGTTATATTTACTAGATATTTTACTGTCTTATATTCTGGATTGCCATATAACCCTAACATTGATTCACAATAATCACGATATGAAATACATTTTCCTGATTCTCTGGAAGCAACATCTAAGTTAGATTTAATCCCCTCTCTTATTTCAGAAGGGTCATTACCACATAAAACCGCTATAAGCTCAGCAAGTTTATCTTTAAGGTCAAATATAGTTTGATGAGTTTTAGATCTTTCAAATAAGCTACATCTATCCATATAACTCAAACTGTCATAAAGAGGTCCATAGTTAAAAACTATAGAATTCATTTTCAAATAACCATATCTTTCTAGGTTAACATTACCAAAATGTCTCTTATTATGATATATCTTACACAAATCCTCTCTAACATCATCTGTAAACGGACAATTATCACGCTCAAGTAATTCATTCATATTATTAATCTGGCTACTCATTGTAAGCTGCAAGTATCTACAATACTCCGACAGCAGCACAACATACAACCATGAAGCACGTTCTATTATACTTCTAAATATAGTATACTTATTACGTTTAATCTCATCAGTATCAGTATTGGTTATCATTAAAAAATCAATAGTTAGATACTGTGGAACTGCTTTAGATAACTCAACAGGATTCTTTGAATTTTTTATCTTCTTTAACTTTTCCATAAGTATGTAATATGAAGATAATTTCTGTTTATTTTCTGTATTCTTCTTAGACAATTCAGCATCACGACAATAATATTTTGTTATATCTTCTGATTTTGGGAGATTATAACGCTTATTAATATTAACGGCAAAGTTTTCATGTAAATCAATAGTTCTTATATTACTACACATCATGCCCATCCTTCCTTTATTCCGTTCAAAAATAATTTATCCAAGTTAGATAAGGTTAACTGATTGCCTTTGTGTAAGCTTACCTCATTTTCTATAAGTAGTTCAGGCGGTATCTCCTTTCTACATGAAAAATCTACCAACCCATCAATAAACTGTAATCCAGTGCGTTCAAGTATCTTTTGGTTCAGTGTTGTTACACACTGAACCTCAGAACCATCAGGGTACCGTATTTCAATAACACAATACCCATCTTTTAAAGCATTTATATCTTCATCGGTTAACATTGATATACCCCCTAGTTAGAGTTACTATCATATATCCCAGTATAACGCATACCATAAGTATCAACGGATACAACAACCTTATTGGGTTCATCATGCTTTTCACATACTGTTATATAATAACCCTCAGCATGAATATATCTCCTATACGTAATTGTAGCATAATTTCCATCACTTCCAACAGACTCATCAATTAAATCCATTTTTACATTACCTAAGTTATCAAGACGCAAATTAAGATCATTACGTTTACCTTTATATTCCACTTTAGTGACTGTTGTACTAGTCTGCATAATAGTAAAAAGTTTAAGACTATCACTGAACTCTTTAAAGAACTTTTCAATATAATACTTATCAATCTGATACTGGTTCTGCTTATCATGAATATTTCTTATAATTATGTCTGACTCATCAGTAAAGAGTCCCTTATTTTCAAGGTTAAGTGGATTACGCTGTGCATATTCTTCGGCATATCCTTTAAGATTACTATTTATAGAATATATAGGCAATCTAATCTGTGAATATATGTTATCAGCCGTATTTACAGTACACTCTACTATAAACTGTTTTAATTTATATGAAAGTTCTATTGCTGTTTTATTATCTATAACAGCAGTTTCATCACTCTCTGAAGTTTCACTATAATAATCAGTTATTTGTACAAACGGATACTTTTTGTCATCTGTTTTTACATTATTATTAAATAATTTAAAAATTTCTGAATTATAATTTTTAATATAATTAATATGTTTAGTTTTATTATAACGTCTAGTGCTAGGAGTTATTACATGTTTCACTGTATCTATCGCATAACGTATAGGAGCAATTTTTAAATAGGCTTTATCTATGTAGTCCGAATCATAATATGTATAAAGCAAATTAGTTAGAGCATAGGTGTCTAAATGTGTTTCACCAGAACGAGTGCCCATTCTCAAATACTCATCACGAATAAGCGACGCACATTTAGCAATAGGATAAAAATCAGTTAAAATATTTACCTTGAATGATCTACTTCTAGCATAATTCGCAAATATTGCAAAACCTAAACCGAATGTTGGTGATAATGTTGAAAAGAACGCAGGTTTTTCTTCTGCCTCACAAGATATCAAATATTCACCACCATGACGAGATATCTGGTCTTCAGTCAAAGCTGAGTAATAATAATCTGCAGGGTACACTACAGACTGTATTGACGAAGTGTCCACAAGCCCAAACGGGTTATACTCTTCTTGGAACATCGACATTGTCTTTATAACTTTAGCTTTAAGATAACAGTTAGAGTATATTTCTTCAAAGTCGCTATGTATGATATCTAAAGGAGTATTTCTTATGTATATTGTAATATCCTGATTAGTTAGGGTATTTAAACTCTTCTCAAGTATATATGAAAACGCACCTCTTATACCATCAAGATGATTAGATTTAAGCCACTTAACTGATTCATCTGATAAGTCATTAAGATAAGCTGTATAATTAGGATTTATACGATCTATATAATCATCTGAAAGAACAATATTTATTCCTGAGGGACTATTAAGTATATTCTTATACAAACCAAGCAACGACCACACATAACCTCGATCGGCAATCTGTTTTCCTTTCAAGTCACACAATTCATTATAACTATCTACAATATTAATCTGATGTTCCCATTTAGTTATATCAAGTATAAAATCTTTCTCATTACTTCCTGTAAGGACAGATGGTTTATATACACCGTCTGCTATTTCATTAGTGGATACTCTATCTTTATAATCAGTCGTGTATGAAACAGCATCAAGCAAACCAAATACTAAATCACACAAGAATTTTGGTGTAATTGTAAAATTATTATATTTATTAGAATAAATAGCTGGTGTAAATGTTTTACGATATTTTTCTTCTTGTATATCTCCTGTTCTATAATCCTCACACATAAACAGCATACTGAAAACTTCGTAAGTTAGATATGTGAAACGTTCATACAATTGTTCTCTGTCATACGAGGTTCTGCATGGCAATTCATTGTTATAATTTCTATCAAACATCTCATCCCACGGTATAACATTTATATTTTCCGGCATTTCCTTTATATTTGGAAAATACCCAGTTCCATCAATTTTAGAGTTATTATTTGCATATTCAGTATTTGTATTACCTGTCTGAAGCAGCTTAGGATTACATATAACCGTTGCAAAGTCCTCTATATTTACATTATATAAGGTTTCTCTATATTCCTTAATTCTGTTAAAGCAAGCATCGCCAAATAAATGAAAATCTTTGCAGTAACATAAGCTATTAGTTTCAATACTTGCAAGTGAGTTAGAGTTTACAATATTCATATGTTTTGCTGCCCTGTATATGCCAAGTATGGGGTTTTCAATGTTTGTTTTTGGTTTACTATCTGCATTACTAAAAACATCATATAAATCATAAACATATACACAGTTATCATATTTCATTGCCTGATTAAATGCAACAAAATCAAATCTGATATAATTTTCACAGTAGTTAGATATGGTTTTACTTGATACAGGATTAGATGTTGAATTGAGATAATCCGCAACATCAACTGCATTACTATATCCATTTTCTTTACAACATGTATAATAAGAACAACAACCACCTATAATATCAACATAATAGGCTGCTTGTTTAAATAAATACTCATCACCACGATTAATGCAGTCAACAAGTGAAGGCAAGAAGCTATAATTCTTAGAAAATATATTATTATACTCTCTTGATGTAGTAAACTTATGCATATGAATAGACTGACCATATGTAATAAAATGCTCAAGAAATGTTATATGCTTTTCTTTATAATCTATATTCTCAAAATTTGTTGAACGATTACCTGAATTTCTAAAATATCTCGATACATTCTTCGCAAAATATGAAGGTGATATATAATTATTGCTAATGGAGTTAGAGTATCTGTACAGCATAAGTAACAAACCAAGTATAATCTTCATATTTTTTACTGTACAATTTGTATAAAATTCTAATCTTGGGTGTGACCTGTAAAGCATCTCAGTCTTTGTATTAAACAACTTAACATTAACAAAACCGACACCGACAGATTTAGGAAAGGCTAACTGCATTATTTTATCAATTACTATATAATATACATCTTCTTGTTTATGATTTAACATATTAAGCAAACTTATCTCAAACGGCTCTGTGATATTCTTAGTCTTATTATCAAATAAAAACTGTGCAGGATTATTTCTCATGTTTGTTAATCTAATATTCTCATTCTTACTGTCATTACTTACAAAACCAATCCCTGTATCACTAATATTATCTTCAACATTATATATCTCTGTAAAAGTATTCCAACGTGTTTCAAGTCTTGCAAGCTGCTTAGGTGTTGGTTTGCTATTATTTAAATGCAATAAACCTCTAAGAGATCTTTGCATAGACCTCTGTGTTACTAATTCTTTAAGCGGCAGATCATAAATATGATAACCATTACTACGCAACGACTTTTCAAGCTTTTCTAAACAACCAAATGTTATAAGTATATTATTAATCTTATCAACACCAGATGATGTTAATATAACTTCACCAGGTTTTATTTCATTCAGTGCTGAAATAACAGCGTATTTAGAACGATCATCATTCTTAAACAGGTTAGATTTGAAGCTATCAATATCAAATTTATCTTTATACTCAAAGTAATCTTCACCATGTATTAAGTAGTTAACATTATTAGAATTAATTATATTTCTGCTTAATTTTTGTTGTGCAAACTTAAGTTCTGACACACCAACATTACAATATACATCATAAGCATCATCAAGCATTTTTAAACCATTTTTTATCTTGGACACAAATGTAGCAGCACCAATAGTATAAAGTGATTTGTCAGAATCACCTGTAGTGTCTGTAATAGCAAATGTTATATTACTTCTTACATCAACATTTGAATTATTGCTGAATATTTTATGCAATTCTTTCATTTCTTTTTCTGCTACTTTTTGTGCAAACCACTCAAATACAGTAACAACATTACCATAATTCTTTTTATAAAATAATGATCTATTAAGTATCTCTACCCTCTCAAGAACCTCACTAATATCTTCCTCTAAGTTACCTCTCGCCTTATCATCTTTTATTATTATTTCTGCCTGTTTATCCTTTATATCAAACTTGTCACCTTTTCCATTAGTACGCTCGGTATTTTGTGCAAGTGAGAGTGAACCAAGTCCATATGTATACTCACCTTTAAATGTTTCCATTTTACTACCAAGTATACCCTGCACATCTGTATAGGAATTAAGGTTTGAGTTAGATATTAGATTAATCTTCTTAGCATACTCAATGAATTTATTTGTAGCATCACTTTTAATATTAGTGTCATCAGATATCGAGGAATTTGATTTCTTAAGACGATTAAACAAACCATCACTTATAACAGGTTTGCTCGCAGCGATTTCAGCAAGACTTTTTCTTGACAATTGTTTCTGGTCTTTTCTCATACTGTTAACTAACTCTTTCATAACATATGAGAAGTCAAGCGAACGCTTATTAGACATTACAGCTACAGTATTATCATTATTATCAACAAGTTCTCTAACTAAGTTAGGTGTACGGTTGTTTAATGCATAGGCTAATGTTTGTGTATAATAACCATAAAGCAAACTGTCTTTAAATCTAAACTTCTTCCTCATCTTATCATTAGGTACAGGTATAACCTCATAAGATGTGTTAGATGGGTGGAGTAACCACATAAATATATCCTTACGGTTGCGGTCATATCCTATTCCGTGTGTATCATCACTAAGAAATATACTTTGATAGGACTCAGTGCAATTATACATTTCATTCTGTATTTCATTAAATTTAGAACTATCATGTGCTATACTATCCACTTCTTCAACCACTTCTTTAGGAATGCCATAAATAGCATATTTATTCTTATGGTTTACAGAATATTCATAAACAGCATCCCATAAGGCATTCAGAATTATGTCACTAATAATTACAGTTATCTCACCGTAAGCGGACATAGTTATACCGATTTGATCATTATTAATTATATTCCAAAGACTCAAGATATCAGAATATCTACGCATACAATACCCCAATAATCCAATCTCATCATCCTTAACCTTTTTAGGGTCTGTATAAACCATATATAATGCAGGATTAGTACTTTTTGTCTGCTCCATCATAGTAATATCTGCTAAGCATTTAAATACGCTATAATCAAATGTGTTAATGTACATTTATATCACTCCTAATTATATTACATACTCATAACCTTAGGTGTTGGGTATCCATTGAGTTAGATGCTACTAAATACCGAACACCTAAAGTTACATATGTTGCCTATGTGGTGTGTCGCATAGGCAACATATATCTCATAATATAAACTATATATCTCTTATCATATCAATTATTCTACTCTCCACATCATCACATGGTGTATCTGAGTTAGATATGATAAAAGTTGCTGGTTGATTCCCAATATAGATATTATCTAAGTACTCAAGCTCTTCTATGTAGATTAAACCATTCTCGTATCCCAATTCAATTGGATTCCATGTTTTGCTATATAACATACCATATAAACAGTCAGAACACAGGGGTTTCATTTCATTATCAATCTTAAACATACCAACTGCAGGTACAGCAATCCCAGTAAAGTTTGAGCACATACAAAACTTATTCTTCAGTTTCTGGTGTCTTTTATATATAAATCCACCATCAAATTCCTTTATTACAAATATCATACGAACATTCCTGTTTCATCATCAGAATCTAAACCATAATCGTAATCAAAATCATTTGAGTTAGATTCCGTTGCTTCTTCTGGTTCAGTTGCATTATCATCAACATCTTCTTCAACTGTCTTTACGTTATTATTTGATAACAGTTCATCCATGAGATTACCAAGAATGTCATCTACATTGTGATTAGATTTAGCGATTGCTTCACCTACATCACACCTATCAAGCACAACTTCACCATTTTCTACACGATGAACAGCACTGGTACAAATATCTGTTATTGTAGAACCACTGTCTTCCAATCCATATACCATAGCCTGTACAAGAGAACCCTTAGGATCTTCCTTTGCCATATTAGCAACTATCTTGTTGTGATAAAGCATATTTTTAGAATACGTAACAGGATATATCATATAAAGTACTTCAGCACTTCTCAATTTATCAACAGGATAATAGTAACCTCTGAACACATTATCACTTTCTTTAGATTCAAGTGCAATACCAATTTCAACTATCGTCTTAACAATTGTTTCTATATTCCTACCAAGAACATTAAATTTGGTAATAACCTCATTAACAATTGTAAGCCATACATCTTTTGCAGCTTCAAGCCAGGCTGAGTTAGGGTATTCTACATACGAATGATTAGTTGCATAAGACGGTCTTGATTCTCCTTTTATTACTTTCGGGAGATTTACTTCTTCATCGTTTACAAACCTTACTGTTGCATTCTTAAACATTTCTCCTACAATAGGATATGTTATAAATGATTTTCCTTTATATACATACTCACCATCATGGACACCTATACAACTACTATCAGCTATGCAATAATCATCTCCGAGTTTTATAATATAGAATGTTTTATATTTCTTAACACTAACTATACCATCTGTTCTTGCAAATGTAACAGGTCTTTTATCATCTTTGAAACGAACATAGTTAGATGTATCTGATTCACTGATCAATTCCATACATATGTCATCTAAAAGATTCTCTTCATACTCTTCTGCAAGTCTATTAACATATGAACGTGCAGCAATATTCAATAAATGTGGCTTTCTCCATGCAACATCCATATTGCCATCAGAGAGTTTTGAATTCTTATTACCTTTACCTGAGGAATCCTCTTTATGTATATCGAGAGTAAGCTGTGTTGTACATTCACCGATCGCCTGAGCAGCAATATGCCCAATATTCAACCCAGGTATTGGTTTTTGTAAATTCTTATAATCATACCCATTACATCTAGGACATATACCGCCCTTATGCTTACATCCAAGCAGAGTATAAATTCCAAGCTTAGGTGCATGATACTTTTCAATTAACTTAATAGCTTTATCAGTAATAATATAATATTCTTTATCAATCATCGGCAACTGTGCCTTATTACTAACAACTTCCTCATATTCAACTTCCTGTATACAACATTTCTTCAACTCTGACACAAGACTAGCATTTGCAATGGTATTTATTTCAAGGCTTCTCATTTTTAATATATTATGATACAGGTCAGCCAGTTTGTATTTAAAGTTTACAATATAATATACACCAGCACTCTTGAGCACAGCCTTATTAACATTATTATTGATATAATACCTTACAATAAATTTATCCTGATAATCTGATGTACCATATTTATTCATGAGTTCAACAGACTTATCCCAGCCATACATTTCATTATCACTAAGTTCACATACAATACCTTTATTCTCACAATATTCTTTGTACTCTTTATAAGTAGCAGGCACAAAGGCTACCAAAGAATCTGTAGACAGCTCGTATTTAAGTGCCTGTATATCAAGTGAGTATTCTAATTCAAGTGTAGTTGGACGAGTATTACAAGAATGTTCATACGATTTGCGATCTTTTACAATATGCAAATGTTCCGCCATGTATATAAGCTGACGTGTCTGCTCACCCGTAATAGGTGTTCCAAGCTGGGTATTAAGAAGAACACGTCTACCATTATATGAGTTTGCAAGCTGTTCTGAAATACAAAGTCCTTTTGCATAAGAACTTCTAATAGGCTGTTCCATTTCTTCCTGATTTGTATTAAGAACAGAGCCAACCATACCACACATATGGACTAAGTTAGATATTGAACCTCTTGCTCCAGAATTGATCATAAGTTCAAGAGATTTTGAGTTCTTTAATGAATTATCAAATTTATTAGTCAATTCTGTATTACAATTTCCCCAAATTTCCTTACGTATTCTCTTTGATGAGTTATCTGTAAGGAAACCAAGAGATTTGTACGTACCAACACGTATGCTAGAGTCATTTGCATTATCAATAGTGGGATCTACAGAATCATCAGTAACAGAAGTCAAATCCCACATTGACAACGTAATGCCAGATTCTTTTGACATATAATATCCGAAGTCTTTCAATCTGTCAAACACCTTAAGCATTTCGCCATGCTTTCCCTCATAAATCGTCTTATATTTTAAACTATATCTTTCTTTATCACAATCTGCCTTATGCTCTATAATATAACTTGTAACAATTTCACGTATTATACCTTTCTTTATAGGAGTATTGTATTTTACAGCATAATATCCTGTAGTTACATTATTTGAATCAGGAGTATATTTAAACACATCACCTGGTTTAGCACAAAGCGTATCATCAAAACCAATCAGGCTATTGAACATTGCTCTACCGACTGTAGTTAGATACTTACAGTTATTATATATTAACACAATTGTGTCATCAACCGATATAAGTTTCGACTCAAGTTTATCATAAACATCAATAAGATCTCTATGTCTGAACTCAAGTTCACCGGTATATGATGTTTTATTATGTATTCTAATTACATCTCTTATATTGCTCATATCAGGGTCACTAAGTGTTGAATAATAGAATCCTGCAACAGAGTCCTGAGAATATTCAATTATACTTTCACCAGACTGTGGGTTTATAAGATTTGTACCGAACATACCCTTTTCATTTAATTCATTAATTGCGTCTTTATGTTGCGGATAATTTACAGACATCTGGTCACCATCAAAGTCAGCATTAAATCCCTTACATGACAGCGGATGTATAGAAATTGCAAAACCATCTCTTACTTTAGTATTAAATCCGGCTATTGAAAACTGATGAAGTGCAGGGTCACGGGATAACACTGCTGGTAACTTTTCAAGAACTCTATTAGTTATCTTTACAAGTTCTTTCTTCATATCTTCGCAGAGTGCAAACTTAGACTTGTAGTTAGATGGCATAATCTTAATCTTAATCAAGTTATATGCACCGGTTGCAAGCTTCTGGCAGAAATCAGAATAACTATCCATTCTTTCTTTTTTCGTCGGATTATTGCTATTGCTTTCAACAACCATTTTTATTAAACATTTATTTTTATCTGCGATTTCAATCTCGTGCATTATTCTATCTGAATGTATATTCAATGCAAGTCTTAAAGGCACACCTGCCTCACCTATTCTTAACGTAGGGTCAACGCAAATTACAGAACGACCACTGAAGTCTATTCTTTTAGCTATAATTGTATCACGAACTACAGACTTCTTATTAGAGTGTTTAAACATCTCAACAAACACACTAGCATTCTCAAGCTTCTGCTTTGTTAATTCACCACTAAATGTCTTACCTATAGTATTTGTAATATGCTCATATATAATTGCAGGAGAATCTCCGGATTTTATAGAATTAACAACCGTATTAGTCTGTCGACCTATTGTAGTTAGATATGCGGACTGTGCACCAGATGACCCAGTAGACTGCAGATCTTTTATAGGTCTTACCGGTGGCGGCGGTATTATTACATACTTTGTCATATACTCACCGACTCCAAGCTTGCCTTTTGTACCATAAGTTTTCTTAAACATCTTGAACGTAGCATATAAACTCAACGGTTTCTGAAGTTTGTCACTTATTGAATCCCCATCACTGATTAAAGATTCATCTTCACTATCTTCATCAGTATCAGATGTATTATTACTACTAGTCAAATCATACTTAACAATTGAATCATTATCAGGGTTGTCATCAGTATAGTCCAAGTCAATGTCATTTTCTTCATCCTCATCAGAAGGATATGCAATTCCTCTTAAAAATTCCTCTGCTGTGGTCAAATTATAAAAAGTTTTACCATCCAAAGGATCTTCACCATTAGCAACAGCATTAGGATTATAAAAACAGTGGAATATATCTTCTATATTATCATACAATACACATGAATACTCATCCTGTATAATGTTAATATATTTTGTGTCATCTTCTGTTGCGTTGGCAATCTTACTATCAATAACTATCAAGAGTCCACGTACATTAACACCATTTCTATATATCGGGTTAGAGTCACTTGAACTAGAACCAATTACGCCAATATAGCATGCACCTGTACGCTTACTGTTGGGTTTAGCAAATAATGTAGCCATCTTTAAAGGTGACAAGGGTCTTACTTCTTCATCAGGTACAATTTTATTTTTATCAAATTTATAGGCCTTAATATACAAAAACAAATTACAGAAAGCTGCCTGTGTCATATAAAGTGGATGTATATAATCAAATCTTGCAGGTATCTTTGCATAGTCTGTCTGCATGCCATCCTGACTTCTTGCAAGTTTAGTAAACCTACTTCCACGACTATCAAGCTGATTATATTTATCCGCTATTATAGCATCATGGTCTCTCAAGTTGGTTGAAGTAAAATTAGTAGTTATTAGACTCTCTGCTCTTTTAGTATTTATTGGTTCAAATATCGTTCTTCCATCTTTTGAATATAAATTTATTCCAAGAAAACGAAAATAAGCATTAATTCTAAGTGCATTGTAGTTAGAGTAATCTCCATCATAAATCTCATTCTCTTCTAGGCATCTCTTTAAGGACTCAAGATGTTCCAAGTCATCGGAATGTAAAGAAGTTAGGGTATCATAAACGATATCACAACCAAGTGCTTTATATGACCATGCAGTCATTTCTGATATACGCTGACCACCGCCACCACCTGTTTCATGCTTTGTTTGATGTGTTGTCACACTTAAAGAATTCTTTATTGAACAACTGTTATACTTAGAACTCATAATGTGTGTAGAACGTGTGAAATACATCGTACCAATAAAGCATTTATTATTCAGTGCTTCACCGGTCTTAGGGTCATATATTTTGACTGGTTTAATGTCATAACTCTCTGCTTCATTTACAATTTCATCTATATCAAGAGGCTTACATGGGCGGTATGCAATCTTTTTACCTGTCTTTCTACTTATCTCAGCCTGTAAACTCTCAACAATCTGGCCTATGTTTTCACGACCCGGTACACCAAGTGGATTAAGTATGAGATCAGGCACTTGACCATCAGAAGTATAAAACATGTCATCAAAATCAATAGCACGTGAGCATACTGACTTATTTCCATGAAAACCAGTCAACTTATCACCTGCATCAACAGTGAGTAAATTCCAAAGAAGTATCTCAACATGTGTTCTTTTATCACGTGTCTCTTTTTTAGCATAAAGAACAATACCCTCTTCTTTACTTTTAAGACGTATAGGTGCAGGTACTGTTTTAGCTTCTTTTATATCTCTTCTCACTCTTCCTACAATAACACTACCTGGATACAACCTTGTACCAACCTTAGGAAGTCCATCCTCACCCAAATAGTCCTCAGTAACCTTATTATTTGAATGATATTTATTTGTATAATGATATATATTATTTTCGTCATAATCTTCAATTTTAGTACTATTTAATGTGCAAAGACCATAATTATCTCTATATCTCTTATTTATCTGTGCAGAATCTTCAAAACCAAAACCTTCATTACAAATAAAAAGAACCTTTACATTGTTACCAACAGAAAATGAATGTTCACCATCATCATCTACAACAATATCACTCATATTCAAAACAATATCATTCTTACCATATACACCTGAGTTAGATGGGTGTACATTGAGTCTATTAAATGTACTGTTTGATGATTTAAATGTCCGGTCGTATATCGCCTTTACATCAGACCACTGATTACCATCAGCAAGAGTCATTGGTGTTTCAAGTTCTCCTGTTATAATAAGTTTAGAGTCTGTTGTCTTAATTTTAATGTTACATAATTTATAATCTACTGAAGAATCATAAGGTATTCCTTTAGAGATACATGATGACTTTATAATATCTCCTGCTGTAAATATACCTACCTTTTCTGAATCCAAATCTGTATGTATATAAGGTTTTTCTGCTACAACAACAGGTGCTGCCTGAGTAATAGCATTATTAGCCATTATAAGACGTTTTGTATTATTATGTGCTGCAAAGAAACAACCAGTAAGTGCAGGCCCGGAACAATTCAAATACGCTAACTGATATTCAACATCAGACACTGGCATATCCACTTCTTTAAAGTTCAATGTACACTTAGGAACAATTTTATTTCCCTCTATGTAATCAGCTAAGTCTATGCCATATGGTGCAATAACTTTATACTTTTCATCAAGTGTAGAAAGATTAATCAAGTTAGATGTGTCAGGAACACCATTAGTTACTTTATAAACAGGACGAGTTATATAATTATACTGGTCAATGCTAGCACGTAAACACATTACACTATTAAGACCTGCGTCTTTACTCTCTGGAGTGGCATATGGGTCAATACGACCTACATGACTCTCATGAATTTGCTGATACGCAGGTAACTCAACTTTAGATATCTTATATCCTTGTTGGAATGTAGCTAAAGAATTAGTAACATCAGTATCACGAGATTCATCAGATGCCTTTATATACTCAAGCATCTTATTAAGTGGTGTTTTAACATCTCCGGTAGGGACAAATGCATCTTTAAATATGCATTCATCAAGAATATTATCTCTATTAACATCCTTATCAAGATGGTTAGCAAAGTTTCTGGTTATATTAAACAATATCTTGTGTAAGTTAGATTTAATGATACCTGACGCATCTTGGAGTACACAGCAATCTAAACTATTCATATCATCAGAATAAGGTATGCCACACTTTGTTATAAGGTAATCATATACGGCATACATAAATTCTTCAGTATTAAACTGCTCTGTAACAACAGAATCACTTTCAAGACTACATTTACATCTCTTATATGTTACAATTTTACCAGTTGAAGGTATTTTAACCTGACATTCAAAAACAGGATTTGTAGCATCCAAATTATCAAGTTGTGTAGCAATCTGTCTTGTTATAATTGTGCCAACCTCAATACCTGTATATGAAGGTATTTTATGAACGAGCATACCCTCAAGTCTATGAAAAGACTGCATATCTTGGAACTTTCTAATCTTTTCAGAAGTGGCGAGACCTGTAAAGTTTACACAAAAGTAATTATGAAGAGCACTATAAGCATTATTACGAATATATGAACGTTTTTTAGAATCATTTCCATTTAAAACGTTCATAACTTTATAAGCACATGTTTCAACATCAGCATTAATATATTCATATGGTATGCTAAAATTCAACATTCCATTATAAAATGTATTAAGTTCTTTATAACTCTTACCGGTTAATGCACGTAAGAACACAATAAGCGGCACCTTATTAGTATCAGAAAAATTAATTTTCTGTTCACCGCTTTTAATCTTCTTCACCTTACTTTTAGTCATATACGTGAAATCTATACAGAAAACCTGCCTGAATGGGTTAGAGTACTGCAGTTTACCATCAAGCATAGTATAACCTGAAGATGGTATAAGTTTATACACTGTTTTATGTAATTTATACTGCCCTATAAAGCCATCATGCTGTTCATCATAAGCAGGTATTTCAGCAATAGGAAATCCTTTATACTCCCTGTGAAGTATATTATAGTCTGAGTTAGATGGGTCATCAACATCAGCAAAAAAGTCAACAAGTAAATGTATTTCATTTCCATCATACTTAAGACTTGACTTATCTAATTTACATGTAAGAGTTACACCGCTGTGTTTATAAATAAAATTGTCAAAAAACGGTTCGAGATTATTCATAAATGAATTATTCATAAATTCTATTCTCCTTTATCAAATATAGTGTACCCACTGCACATTTACAATAGATACACTAATTTCTGTTCCTAATTAAGTAAAAATCCTCTTAAGTTCCTCAAATTCTATAGAATCAAACAGCTTATTCTCAATTAACCAAAGATAATGGGCGTATGCCTCCTCTAATTCTTCTTTTGTCAACTCTTCTTCATCTGCAACCTTATCAAGTATATCATAGATAAAGAGACTTGGCCAAGCCTTCATATTTGTAACGTTAATCTCTTCAACCAGTCTTTTTATATCGTACATATCTAACACCTCTCTCATTATATAAATATATTATAGTTTGGTATTTTTACAACCTTGTTTTTTACATGAGTATCATTAGAGTCTTTATTATCTATACTGTCAGTAATAATCACAGAATCTTTTTCTTCCTTCATAATTTCCGTAAATTCACTTGTAAATGTGCCATTATTTGTTAACTCAATATTCTCAGTTGTTATCTTCATCTATACCAAGTCCTGCCCGAGTTAGAAATTCAGTTATTTTATCATTAACGATTGGCACGGCATCGCCATGATTAAATTCCTGATATGCCTTTATACCACGCTTCACAATATCAAAATAAGTTTCTTTAGGGTGTATGTAACCCAACAAGTCAACAACATTCAAATAAGCAACAATATGATTCCTGTTTATATAATTATTTAACATAAAATCATAATACAGACGTCCCAACTCAACCAGACAAGTATGTATTGCATTTGTCTGAGATAAAGACCTAAGAATATTATAACATAACTGAACAGTACATCCTATCTCATAGGGCTGAAGCATATTTGAATACTGGATACCTCTATCCTCATCTAAAGTAGAATAGTTACATTTGTTAAATTGCAAGAATTTATTTATACCCCTGATCGCATAATCTTCGGCGTACGCCTTACTAGTTAACACAAGCATTGTCGACCTTACTCTAGCTTTAAGTATCTCTGTTTCTTTATCTGTTATTATATTGTTAAGATTAGCAGAATTAATAATATATATCAAGACATTTGTAACTTCTTCTACCTCTGCCTCTGACTGGATACATGAATCTCTTTCTGATATTATCTTAAACACAGCGTCCACTATGTCATATACTTTCTCCTTTTTTAAACTGGCAGCATTCTCTAACCAATTATACATAACTTTTAATATGTTAGCTACCTCTCCTGCCATTTTCATCACCTCAATTCTAGTTAGATAAGTTCCTTAAGAACGATATAGTAGTCTCATTCTCATATTTGAACTCAATTAATGAACCTATTTTTACTTTATTTCTTATCATCATTCCTATGTTATAAAGATTAACTACAGACAATTTCTTGTCTGAACTGTTATATACAGGTTCTATAATAGCTTTACAGTTATAGTGCGTTGCACTCGGCTCGAGAACAATATCAATTACCTTTGATGAGTAAACATCAGCTTCCCATGCAAGTGCCTTAACGGCTAAGTTATCACCATCAGCAATCTTACTGCTTACTTCATTTTCAGCCAATTTTCTATCATTAACCTGCAAAACAATACCATCAGTAGTTATACCAATTTTATCACAGATGCCTTTATATTTATAAATTAAGTCTGATAATTCCTTTTCATATTCAGCATAGTTAGAGTAGGTAAATTTATATACCTCATGTGGTACAACCTCAAAGCCATTGGCTTCTGCAAACGCAAGCGACTCATCAAATGTACGTCCATAAGAACATCTAAACACAAATAACCTGAGATTACTATAAACTTCATCTGGAATATCAGTTCTTTTTAACATACTCATACCACCTCCACGTGGTGTATGTATCTCCGGATTTGTCCCTGTTACAGAATAAATAGCTTTGTTCAATGTTTCAAGATAGGCTCTTGGCAGTATAGCCTCAGCAGCTATAACTAAGTTATCTATATTATTAGGCAATGATATTTCCTGTGGAAACTTTTTAATAATATTATGACTAATATCAAATGCACGGCCACTTCTGCCACGTGTTCGAGCATAATTAAATTTCATTGAGTTAGAGTATTTAACATAAGATGTCGCAGTATTAATACCATCAATCTTCGGCGATATCATCAACTCTACAGATTTATGAGCGTTTACCCAAGGATAACATTCCTGTAAAGTCCTGTAACTTTGCATAGATTTGGAAACCTGGTTACTTATGTCTATAAATGCTTCATCCTTCTTAGGCTTAGCTGCACCAACATATTCAGATGCCTTTTCAAGTCCATAAATTTTTACAAGTAAGTCTTCAGGAATTTCATCATCATCATATGAGGAAATAAGCATCTCATAGGTGTTTAACATATAATTTTCAAAGACATCATAATCATGGTCTGAAATAATAGGCTTTCCTATACTATACATAAATCTAGTTAAGGTGTAGGCTTCCAAATCATCAATAGAATATTTATTCTTTAATATTTCAACTGACATAGGTATTCCTGTGTCAATAACTTTGCTTGATGCGTTACCAAATATACCAAACTCACTGGTCAACGCATTATCTTCTTTATCTTCTTTATCAATTCTAAACCTCACAAGGCAATCTAACCAGTCATCAAGCATAGCAGCTTTCATATTCATCACATATCTCTCCTTATATTATAAAATAATTTATTCAATAATACAACTATTACTCAATAAATTATTTTATCAGATAAACTGGTGTCAGTATTTAACTCAATAACTAACACCAATTTACTTATATTATTATAACTAAGGTAATAAAATCATACTGTAAATTTAATAATTCATATTACAAATACTATTAAAATTACAATATGAGTTAGAGTGCGGAGTAACTCCAAGTAGAATTATTCTGTAGTTATTATTAAATTTCTAAATAAACATATTATGATGGGTATTTAGCCAGATACTGATTATGTATCTCAGCATTTACCTTTTTCTGATATTCACTTAATTCTGTCTTTTCTTCAAAAACAATGCACTTTTCGTCTAACATATCTTCAGAATTACACTCAGAATCATCTATTGGTAACAGTAAATCATCAATTTTATTTTTCTTACGCATTTTCTCTATATAATTATATATGTTAGATGAGTTACAAATATTATATAGTACAATAGACTGAACACTCTCAAATATCATAGAAATAAGAATAAAAATACCAAATGTAACAGGCAAACTAATACTAATACACTCGGATACACACAATGTGATTAATAAAGTTAAATTAAAAGACTTGTTCTTTTCATACATTTCTCTATCATTCTTATATGAGATAACCATATCAATTACAGTCTTAGCAATATACACAATTAAAATAGCCAATGGTATAAATATAGAATAATTTCCGGCTAATATATTATCTATTTTTATTGATGGTATAGAATTCAAATCAATTAAACCATTGAAAATTGTATTATTAAAGTTAGATACATTATATACAACATCAGGATAGTCATAATATACACTTGGGTTGCTTTTTATAGCAGTTACCAATGCAAGCTCAACTTTGTTTCCATAAGACTCTGGCAATCCTATTGAATTTTCAGTAATTTTTACCAAGTTATTAACTGTATCTTTTGATAAATGGAAAATATGAGTTAAAGGTCTGTATATAACATCATATAACCCATACAATAACATTATAGGAATTATTCTATCGAAATTTGAAGTATTATTAAGGCAACAACGCTTTTTATAATTATCTGTATATTTCTTACACTTTTTTGGGTATAGTCTATACTTTAAATTTATAGACTTGAGTTTATCACGCATATAAATATTTATATTATTTCTTAATGTTCTTCTATATGCATATGGTAATATACAAAATTTATATATTAATATTAATATTATTAACGATAAACCATACTCATGAGTTAGAGAATATATAAATCTCATTACATAGCCTAATGGATACCCTAAAATCTCTTTCATATTTATGTCTCCTTATGTAAAATAACAATGTGTTTGTTTGTACTAAACACATTGTTATTTACTTTTATATGTCCTCAACATTGGTGATTAAATAACATTAACCATCAATAATTATTATGTTTATTGTTCTTTGAGCTACAAAGCTTATTATATCTTTGTTTCTTCGTGGAATAATTATCTGTTTGATTATTATCGTCCGAGTTAGATTCATCAGGGTTAATTGCTCCATCTGGGTTCTCAGCCTCATATTTTTCTTTGGCAGCATCCAGTATAGCAACAGCCATTTTGCCATCAAGTGTAGGTGTGTCTATCAATGCTTCAGCAAGAGCCTCTACAAGATAATAATTAGCTTTCAGCAAATCTTCCGTTTGGGCATATATACGTGCAGAAACACCCTTGGACATAGCCAAAAGCATCTCATCAGAATCTCTGAACTTTGATAAGTCAAGATATGACTTATTATCTGTAAATCCAAATTTACCAACATAATCACGTATTTTGTCTGTAACATCTGATATATCCTGAACAGCACCAAGAGTAACATTATCTTGTCCAAATTTTATTGACTCAGAAGCACGACCTGCATAAGAGATACACATTACAGACTCACATTTCTTCTTTGTTATCTCTGTGAGCCTGTTTGGCAAATCAGAGAGTACATATCCACCTGCACCAGAAGTAGTTGGTATAACAGTTATCTTTTGAAAATCTATTCCAGTTAGATAATGCATTACCGCATGTCCACTCTCATGATATCTAATTAATTCATTCTCTTCAGCACTCACAATACGCTTTGAAGTATTTCCCTTTATTATAAACTTTTCAAGTGCCTCTAAAAGTATTTCTTCTGTAATACCATTACCTTTACGTGCTAAGTTAATCAGAGCAGCTTCATTACAAATAGCCTGTATATCAGCACCAGTTAAACCTCTTGATTGCTTTACAACAGGTATAATATCAATCGAATATGCCAGTTTCTTGCCCTTAAGATAATGATCGTATAATTGTCTTATTACATTATCATCGACAGGTGGCATTATTTTTATTTCCCTGTCAAATCTTCCTGCACGTTTTAATGCACTATCCAGACTGTCAGGGTCATTAGTAGCAGCTATTACAAATACGCCTGAGTTAGATGTGAAACCATCCATCTCCTGAAGAAGTGCATTTAAAGTCTGCCTATCTTCTGTTGACTGTGTCATATTTAATCCACGCTTACCGCCAATAGCATCTATTTCATCAATAAATAATATTGCAGGAGCATTTTTTCTAGCAGTTTTAAATGCTGTACGTATATTTTTAGCACCCTTCCCAATATACACATCAATTATTTCAGACGAATTTACGGAAAAGAATGCACAACCAGACTCACCTGCAAGTGCTTTAGCTATAAGTGTTTTTCCTGTTCCAGGCGGCCCTGTAAGTAATAAACCCTTCGGGACACTTATAGTCTTATCTTTTATATTACCAGATAATAATCTCGAATAAAATCGTATATCATCTATTACTTCATCTAAACCTATTACATCTTTAAACCTTACAGTGTTCTTTGAAATTACCTCAATGTCCACAGTAGTAGTACTTCTGTTTATTAACATTATTAAAAGCGCTACAATAACTCCATAAAATAACAGAGCCATAAGTGCTTTAACAATAATCAAAGCAGGTGGCTTAAAATTATTTTTCTCTACCCGTATACCATGTTTCACTAAGTTAGATCTGAAAGTCTCATCACCTATAGGATAATAAGCTCTGTGATATTCATCAGGTTTATAATCATATTTGCTCCTCTCCTGAACAGTCATATCCTTTGTATCAGAATTAAAACAAACATATCGAAAATCATCACCATCTGAATAGTAAACAGCATCAACCTCATTGTTATTAAGATGGTCTAAGAATATAGAGTAATCCTCTAAGTCTGGTATTTCACTATATGACTTAAATGAATCTTTAATAACTAAAACTGCAACAAGCACTATTACAACAATAGCGATTATTACTTTTAATTTCTTTTTAAACTTATGCATATTATACCTCATTATTTAATTCTTGAACATTTATGCCGAGCTGACTTTGTATATACCATGAAAATATACGTCTGTGACAGAATTTATCAGGTGTTTCACAGCAACAAAATACAATATCCTTATTAGTTGATGAGGTTATAGTGTCTAATATGTCACGAACATCAGCATTACATAATTGTGACACATATTCTCCGATTAACACTTGTAATCTGTAATCTTCAATAGCATCTGACTTACTTAACTTTACAAAATGTTCACTAGGTGCGAATTCATTACATATTAAACCTTTAAACCAACTAGGCGTATACCTCATTATACTTATCACTAAATACTTATCTGAGTTTACCTTCAGTACAGGATTTGATAAATAACTAGTATATATCATTATATACAAACCTCCACAATTCAATATATTTTCAAATAATAGCCATATAGGCTATATTTAATATAACCCACATGACTATTTAATATATTGAGTTAGATTGTGCTAATCTCTTATTACAATGCGTATCAAGTTAGAATATTGTAACACAAACTAACTTTTTACCTTTTTCCTGTTACCACTACCATATCTCCACTAACAAGCGGTTTTTCAGTGATATCAGGTACTTTAATAGGGTCTGCTGGTGTAGGTCTATACTTATTGACATAGGCTTCAACATTATCTGGATTAATTATAGGTGTGTTGAGTATTTCTGGATCAAATCCATAAAATTCAGGTATATCGTCATACAAACCAACAACCTGCTGTAATATCATCAAAGCATCCTCAGATGTAACATAACCATCCCTATCAACGTCGAGGTCATCACCTACCCCAACAAATTTACCACTTTCCTGTACACACCCTACAACCTGCTGCAATACTTTAAGAGCATCTGCACTTGTAGCTTCCTTTCTTATAAATCTGCCAAATACAGTATCCTCATTATATCCAGTCGGGTAATACTTGAAATTATATTTAAAAGCATACTGTTGTGCCTCTGAACCAATTGGGGAATAAATCTCAAAGTCATCTCTACGTTCATATCCCCATCCAACAGCAAGTTCGACTTTATTATATCCTATTGAATACTCTGGAAGATCAACAACACTATCAGGTATAAGTAATGCTTTAAGATTTGTTCCTGTAACATAACCCTTAGGTAATGAAGTTAGACCCGGCTCAAGGACAATGCAATCAGCATTATAGAACTTCATTATATCAACATAAGATGTTTTTGACAATCCAAAATAATCCTTGTCCTCAGAAGTACAATGAAGCAACACTCTGGTTCCGTCATCACTCATTATAGTATAGGGTGAAACCTGCTTCATTTTATTATATGGCCCGAGTATAAATCTATTCAAGTTGGGTAATACAGAATCATTTTCCTTCAGATACACATTATTACCAAAATTAATCTCCTCTAGGCCTTCACAAGGATCTAAACAATCTGGGTCAAGAACATATTTGTCTGTTATTGGCGAAAAGTCAATTATTTTTACATTAGGATTATTAATCTTAGCAATTTCAGAATATGCTGTTTTACCATATGTTATTTTGTCCAAGTTAGATGTACCACGGAACATATCACGTATAGTCGTTGTTACTGTGTTATTAAGAGTAACTTCCTTAACATTTGGACTATTTTTAAAGATATCATAACTATACTCTACAACTTTTCTACCATTTAACTCATCAGGAATTGTTACAACTGAATCAGTTCCATTATAACCGCGAATTTCATATCCACTATACTTAAGATTAACTTCCCACCCTTCATAATCCTGTGCTGAGATATTAATTGGTAAAACTGTCAATGCTACTGACACACTAAGTATACTTGTTACTATTTTATTCATATCTCTATTCATTTCTACACATACTCCTTTATTTTAAACAATATTTACATGGGATATACCCATCGCTTACAAGCGTATCATAAGTATCAAACATTTCTATTTCTTTTTTCTTATTTTTCTCTTTAAGATACTTACAATCTTCTACATGGAAAACATCATTTGTTTTATCAAGAATATAATTTCCTTCATTTAACTCCTCACTGGTATCTAAGTTAGATGGCACTGGGACTGTGTCTATTATATTACATGTTTCGTAATCAACTGTGAACTCTTTACTGCAATTGTAACAAGCTACATCAATCGCCATATCTTTTCCACTATCTTCAAGTGAATATGCTTCCATTTCAAATTTATCGGCCATTATTGAACTATCAGAAGGATAACTTGGTCTTATTACAATATATACAGAGTTTTTTGAACTCTGTATGTAATCAATTACCTTATTCTCATACAACAATATAGCGTTATCCATACAATCTTTTGTTACTTTAAAAGGATACAGCATATCATCTGTGTTTCCAACTGCACTAATACCAAACGGCTTGTATTCTAATATAGCATTCTTACTATTAGAGTTAGATTGCCTATCAAGCTTTGCACCATCATTAATTGCTAATTTAAAACTAGTGATTCTGCCATTATCATCGGTAATAACATCAATATATGGTGTTTTTATTTCACTTAAATCCTGTGGTTTACACTCCAATTCTTCATACAGCACAAAATTTGAGTTAGATGCTTCAGACTGGGTGTTGCGGCTCCCGCCGCCCGAGTCGGGGGCTGTGGTTGATGAAGAATCATCAGAACCATTAGTAAAACTAACAGAAGTAGTATAGGATGCCAATCCCTCTGTATCATCCACATTAGTTGTACTTTCTTCAGTATGTGAAGCAGATTCTATAAGGACAGGCGCCTCATACTGCTCTGACTGCTCCCCACACCCTGTAATTGCACCAACTAACATAAGCAATGCTGTTATCTGCTTGTATTTATTATTCATTATATATTTTATCCTCCAACTAAAAACCATGTTCTTCGATACTCTTATAACAAGTTAGAATCTTAAAGTCTAACGAGTTAACATATAAGTGTATCGCTCTGTGTATATACCTGTCAAATCCTATTACATCCCCTTCTGTTTCTATTAACGCTTCACGCATATCATTACAAAACGTCTCCGCAAGCTTTATGTCATCTTGAAGTAAAGATATTACACTCTCTGCAGCATATGCAGAAATCTTATTAGATTCAATAGCATCATTTAAATGTTTATTACCTTCCTCAAGAAACTCAGAGGTTTCCTCTACATTAGTTTCAGTCTCAACGATAGGTTTAAATGTCTTATCAATTGCATTCAATAACTTACCTCTCGCAGGATAGTGTATAACATTACTTGAATACAGTATAGCACGTATAACCTCATCTACTCTCATTGTTGTTCACCTCTAAATTACTTTTTTCCTTTACAATACCGAGTTTATGTAATTTTCTTTTATTGACAATTTTTCTTGTCAATATAGCTACATACGTTATTAAAAACATAGTTAGAGTGAGTAAAATAAAATACAAAACAAGTGCTCCAACACCATACATCTTCCATACTGTTCTATATGTAAAAATAAAGAAACCAATATAGAAGGGTATCAACTTAGTGCTAAGTTTTAATACCTTCTTTATACTATTGTACATACTATCCCCTCTTTGCATAAAAATAGTGTGTAGTTAGATACTATAACTACACACTTTACTTTTACCTATTATACACAATAAAATTAGCGGCAACTTTCTCACTTTTATTTACAAGGTCAATAATACTTTTTATTTCCTCCATTACTTCATCACTCTTACTTATATTCTTAGAATAATCAAGTATAACCACCAAACATCCATATCTTGAGTATAAATACTCTATAAGTAATTCGACTGCATCGCACGGAGTTAGATACAACCCTTGCTGTATAATCGTTGAACGATACAATGATTTAAGCTCGTAAGTAAGCATATTATCAGTCAGAAACTCAGAATGTCTAAGAAACTCTTTTGATATGCAACTCTGCAAATCATCTGTTATTACCAACTCACCTGAGAACTCCAAATGTATAATTGGGTTATTACAACCAGTAACAAGAGTATTAGTACGGTTTATGTAAGCCATCGAAGCCTTTACTACGTTTAAATTAACATTTTTACTGCATTTATTAGATACTATAACATACTGACCCATAGATTTCATTTACTATCTCCTTTTATATAATTTCTTCTTCAGCTACGCCATAAACATATATAACTCTTTCCTTATGCTGGCTTCTGTTATAAATTTCAGAATTAACATCAATAATAGGTGTTTCACTAATCACTGTCTGTAAACAATCATCAACATGGTTAAAATTAACAGAGTTCTCTCTCCTTAAAACAACTTCGACATCCTTGTTCAAATAATAATTATAAGTCAGACAAGTTATTACGAAAGGCATAAGCCAAGAGAAAATATCCATAGAATTCTGATAAACAACATTATCTAAATAAAAGTTAGATGCAATCTTAAACAGCATAAATGAACTGAGGCTTGACAATGCTAACAGAATCTTATGTTTATTAGTAATTCCTAACATCTAAACCACCTTCCATAATAATATACATGTGTATATTATTAGTTATCTGTTCACACTTCAACTGTAAATAAATTGAATTACAATCAGTGAAGTGTTTGTATATATCAATTCTGGTGATTTAATCAGTTAGAGTAGAATATCCAAAACCGTATTATATTTATCAATCATTCCTTTTATAAATACTTTTTCATCATGATAATTTCCACAAAAAGTATTTTGTATGCAGTTACCACATTCTTTAGATATCTGAGGTATCACGGACATATCAAGTATTTTAATTATCTTTTTGTAAGTTCCAACAGGTAATGGTGTTGTTAACTTCTGAATACCGCTAACAGCATACAATGCAAAGTTAATCACACTATAACAATAGGATTTTTTGTTTTTAGCTTTATAATATCCTTTTATTATAACATTTATAAACTCACTATTAACTTCAAATATTACATCATTATCAATTTTCTTTATCACGCTAATAGAGTTTACATCATTTACCTCTTTTTTAAGTATGTCATTAGTATCCAAGATGTCAACCTTAATAGAAGGTTCATCACATACCTTCCAAAGATTTTTGAGCACTATGTAAAGCGTCTTTACTCTTATTGATTTAAGTATAGGATATCTTTTATACGTTATCCGAGTTAGATGCATCATATACGTGTTAACTCCATAACATATCTACATTTTTTAGCATTTTTGTTTAATATTAAACTAAAAACTGTATCATATATTACTTTAGGGTTTGTTGGATTTATACAAAACTTTGTGCTTCTTCCTGGCATAACAAATGTTATATTATCCTTATATAAGTTAGATGGCGGGAACTCAGGGTACTCTCTATCGCATATGATAAAAGTCTTTCTGGTATTCTTGCAAAATACCTTATTATCATAATCTCTTATCAGCATATCCTCTTCCATTATAACATCATCTGTTATAAATACACCATATTGCAGGATATCAGGCTTCTCTCTTGTAAACATGATAGGTATAGCTGGGTTAGAGTCATCATGTACTATATAATAACCTTTAGTTCCATCAGATATTGTAATTGAACCAAAGGCAATATATCCTGAATATGATTTATAGAACATCATACGATATACAGGTGCAATTAAGTTATCATTCTCATTATAACGTATTTTAAGCATCATATACTGACCACGAGTTACCTGTTTAGATGATTCATTTGAAATCGCATTAATATAACTTTCTGAATAATATATACTATTTTTACTTAAGCTACTTGATATTCTACAAAGAAGCTGATAATAAGTTCTGGTTTTCTTTGTTTCTGAATAAATATTGGTATCGCTTTCAGTAATTACGTTTTTCTCTATGAATTCATCAACCATGTTAGAATATTCATCAAAAGAAATCATATTACAATCAGCATAAGTTATAAAACATTTGCCATCTTTTAATACTCTACTGATGAAGTACTTCTTCACATACAACATAACCTCAATATCTGTCATATTAATCCTTCTTTCTTTTTTATTAACATATTACTTATAAGTAGTTAGGTGTTATATTATTTCTCTATTAACACATTTTATTACTTTAAAAAAAGTGCTCTCACTATTTATATTCTATGCAATGTAGTTAGATTGTTATAATACATTCCATAAAATAGTGAGAGCACTTGAGTATGCCTAAATAATGTTCTATATTATTACTTATGCACCGGCACGATTAGTTATATTATCAAGACTTGGTATTGTTTTAATAAGGTACTTTTTGAGATACCCAAGGTCTTTTACATCTATCACTGCATCCTCAAGAATATCTGAATTTTTGAATGCAATACTGCTTGTCATGGCTTCAGCCTTAACAATATGTCTATTCAATACAGTCACATCCCTTACATCTACGACACCGTCCAAGTTAGAGTCACCCTTAATATAACTATTTGGGTCAAAACAAGGCTCAAATGTAAACTTCTCATATTTTGCATATTCCTCTACATCGGTGTCAGGCATACCAAAAATAGTAATAAAAGACGCGTCTTCATTTATAAGTGAGCCATCCTTATTTCTATTAAGTCCACATTCCCAGTTAGCAACTGTATGCTCTGAAAGGTCTACATGTTCAACACCTGTCCATCCTGTGAATATATCAGAACCATACATACCAGTCATAGCAGGAATTTTCAATGCTTTAAGTGATAAACATCCATCAAAAATATATTTGCCAAGGTCACATGTTTCATCATAGCCATCATTTTCTGGGAGTTCAATACACTCAAGCTTATCACAACGAGCAAATGCATAATCAGCTATCTCTTTCATAAACTTAGGAAGTATTACTGTAGTAAGATTCTTACAATTATCAAATGCATGCGGCTCAATTCTATATGTACACTGTGGAAGTTCTACGCTTTCAACAGTATCATTATTCAAATATCCAAACCTTGTTATAGCCAGAACAGGATTACCACCGAGTGTTTCAGGTATTTTTGAGTTAGGGTCACTACCATTATAACGTATTACACCAGAACCTATAGTAGTCATTTTATCCTTTACATCTGACATATCGCAATAGTCGTATTCACCATCAGACTTTATAGCTATAACTCTGTCTGAGTTAGATATGCGTCCTTCCTCTTCCATAAAATAATATGCGTCAGAATCAAGATACACATATGCATAGGCTGTTCCTGTTTCAAATGAAGAATTATCAATCTTATTAACAGACTTTGGTATATAAACATGATTCTTTGACTTATTGAAGTTTCCGCCACCTATAGACTTCAATGTATCTGGGAGCATAATAGTATCAAACTCGTCAGTGTTAACAACATTATCGCCTATACCAGTTACCTGGTATTCCCCAATGTATTCAGGTATTATAAGACAACAATTAAGTTTATTTCCAACCCAATTGATTCTAGTGATTATAATTCCACCAGGGTTTTCAGGGTCTTCATAATAATCATAAACATTACCATATTCATCTAAGTTAGATATGTGGATTTCTGGTGTGGAAACAGTTGTTTCATCAGGTGTAGTAGTTTCATCTACTGTAGTTGTTTCCTCAGGTGTCGTGGTTTCTTCAACTGTAGTAGTAACAAGTGTAAACTCAGGGTCTATTTCATCTGGATAAGGTTTATTGTTCATATCCCAGAACTTAAATCCATTGTCATTTGCATAATCTTCCGCTTCGCTACCTGGCTCACCCACAATATAAACATTCTCATCTTTATTTACACTGCTTTCATCAATACTAACATTACCACTTTCATCAATAGTAAAAATACCACGATATCCAAATGCACGTAAATTAATCTGAGTTACTGTAGGTGGTACAATTGCAACAGTGAGATAAGGACAGTTAAAGAAACACTCTGTTCCGATAGTTCTCAGTGTTGACGGGAAATCAACTTTCTTTAACTTCTGGCAACCTGTGAATGTAGTCTGAAACAGCATATTAACCTTTTCTGATATATGTACATACCCAAGATTCTTACAATTCAAAAAAGCAGTAGATTCTATAACAGAAACACCGCCATCTTCAATATAAACAGACTCTATAGTATCATTATTACGGAAAGTACCACGGTCAATCGCACGAACACGCATACCATCAATCTCTGCAGGTATTGTTACATCTTTATGCGTTCCAACATAGTCACAAACTCTGATATCATTTGCCTTGGTTACATAATATACAATACCATTTGAAGTAGTCTTTACATCATTGCTAGCATAATTCTTATCACTTGCAGCCGAAACTGTACTTGAGTTAGATTCCATGAGATTATTCATTACAGCATATTCGGCAGAGGCCACCATAGCGAGTGAGAGTGCAAGACTGATTATCTTCTTTGTTTTCATTTTATTATCTCCTTTTTATTTATATAGCTCAAGTTACTAAATAATAGGGACATATTTCCACAAAATTACCAGCAACTTAGTCGTATTATACTGACTGTGTGCTTATAAAACAGTCAGCATAATATTATATCTATATAAAATTCAACTAATCTAAAACAATATCAATTAGTTTACTCAAAATCAATTACACTAGATAAATCATAACAATTATCTAAGTTTTAGTAAATCATATAAATTACAATGTTTATGATATATTAATAGTAAAATATGATAAACAACGCAATATAACTTCGCACTCACAATAACCCAAAACATCATATGTACCTTGAGTTAGATGAGTCTTAAAACTGCCACTATTATTTGAGATGTTACAAATCCTAATGAAAACATTAAATAAATTCTGGAACGCTTAAGAAGATTATCTTCATTATCACTAATATCCACTTTTAATTTTACATACAGCCATATTAGTGAAGTTATTACTACAAGAATATATACTGCTGGAATAATAAACAAAACTAATTTAAAGGTCTTATAACATCTTACAATTTCTAGTATACCACATAAAATAAGACCAATAGAAGATATTATTACATTAATCTTATACTGTTTTTGTTTATCCACAATAATCAACTCCTATTAAATAAAAAAGTCGTTGTATCTTTAAATACAACGACTTATTTCACTCATTTATATAACTAGCATGACCATTACGCATATACAAAACATAATGACTATACCACAGATAACAGTTAGCTCTATTTTCTTCTTTTTAATATATTCATCACTGTAGCTAGGTGGTGTAATCTTATCATGAATTATATTATGATATCTGATAAGATTTAACACCAACAGCGTAAATGGTAATATAATACAAAAGTATACAACAATATTAAATATTTTAGTAACAATAGCAAAAGCAAGTATCGTTATCAGTGTAAAAGACGCCTGTATTATATTAAGCAGGCAGGCATACCACTGGTATGTAATATTAGCTTCTTTATTATCCATAAATCATCAACCCAATCATATAATTATATGTAAATTTTATCTTTAATAAAATTAGCTGTGTGGCACACTGAAGTTAGATGTGCCACACAGCTAATGTTTTAATTAAAACTCAGGAAGTTCAGAAAGTTTGTAGTCCATTTGTCCACGCTTTGAATGAAGATAACAGTTTCCTGCTCTATCTGTCCCAACAATAACTCCATCAATATTTCCCTGTCTTGTTTCATTAACAGCGTCCTGAAGTGACAGTTCTCTACCGTTATCGAGCTTAACTGCAGAAATATCTCCAGTCTCACTCTTTCTAACATTTGTAATTCTAGCCATAATTAAATCTCCTTTTATTACGTGCCTTTACAGGTCACGACATACAAAGTATGTACAGCCAGAAAACCAATTATCCGAGATAATTATTACTATATGAGTTAGGATAATATGTTACACATGTTCATGATTTTATACAATATTACACAGTATTATATAGAAACCATACAATTATTATCTCTACATAAATAACGCACAACTACAAGAACTGTTTCATTTCAGAGTCTTAAGGGCCGAGCTAGATTGGACTGCTCTAAAACAAATCTTTAATAATTGTATAAAATACAGAAGCTACAAGCAATATAAACATAAGGCTTATAAATGCAAATTTTATTCTATTTTTTACTTTAATGACTTTAATATATCTTTCATTGTTTCTGCAAATTTCATCAATATATTCATTTACTCTATTAATAAATATATGAAAATCTGAAATCATCGATTCCATAAAATCTATAAGTTCTGCATTATTATAACAGTTGTTATAATTTATTAAGATAAAATTTCTATCATCATTGTCAAATTCAAAGTTATTGATACTATAACCAAATTCATCATCTTTTTCTTTTATTTTACATATAGCATGTTTAAGCATAGCAATAAAATCCTCAACAGCATTATTAAAATACTCTCTTACAGTATCTATACCATATCCGAGTCTTATCATTGCATCTATAACGCCTTTAACCTCATTTACACATTTATAAGTTAGTATATCATTACTTCCTTTATAATAGTCTAAATCGAATGCTATATCAGCTAAGGCTAAAATTTTGTCTTTTATAGCATATAATTTAAATTTAGCAATAGCATTAGAAATCGTTGAGCTATACTCACCATTATTCTCTTCATAGCAAAAAGATACTTCTCTGCCCATCACGTATACTCTCCTTTATTATAATAGTTAGATTACACCAAGATATTAAACTCCTTTATCATCAGGAATATATTCCATTATATCACCTGGCTGTCAATTCAAAGATGTACATCCACTGAACATACCACTACAATTTGTTACATTAGAAGGTACAATAATAGTCTGGTCAAGTGAATAACAAAATGCAAACATACCATTGCAGCTTGTAACTCCATCTGGTATAGTAACTGGATGATTGAATGCTTCACAATAAAAGAACATACCATCACAGTTTGTTACTCCGTTAGGTATTGTAATCGGTTGGTTAAATACTTCACAACCATAAAACATACAATGACAATTATTTACATTGTCAGGAATAACAACTGACTGATTAAATGAATAACAACCAGAAAACATACTATCACAATTTGTCACACTATCTGGTATAGTAACAAACTGGTTAAATGAATGACATTCGCAGAACATGTGATGACAATCTTTAACTCCATTTGGTATAGTAACTGACTGATTAAATGAATAACATTTGCAGAACATATGATGACAATCTGCACCCACCACTATCTCAACAGGTTCATTAAAATCAGCTATCTTAATGGAGTTAAATGTGCAATAATCCTCTAAATCTTTTCTACATGCTAATTTTACCATATCAATATCTCCTTTATTAAAATAAATTAATTAACCTAATAGCACCACAGATAGTCAGTATTAATATTGATTATTCATGTCTTTTAGAACTTTTGTCAACTTTCGACTTTATCATCAGGGATATATTCCATAATATCACCAGGTTGGCAATTCAGGAGCTTACAAATACGATTAATAGTGTTTGTAGATATATCCTCACCCTTAGAAAGTTTTACTGATACCCTTGGGGAAAATCCATAGTTTCTTAAATCCGATTTATTAATTCCTTTTATGCTCAGCAATTCAAAAAACTTATCATAAACGAGTGTCATAACATCACTCTCCTTTACTTATTAGTTAGATTGTAATCAATTAGCATCAGGAACATATTCCATTATATCACCAGGCTGACAATCAAGCAGCTTGCAAATGGTTTCAATGTTTCCTAATGTTACAGTCGTATCATCATTTCTTAACTTTTGAAGTGTTCCCTTACTTAATATCTTCTCTTTACGAATACCATAAGTGGTGAAACCTTTATTCTTTAATTCGTCAAGAATATTAATTTTATACTGAATAGTCATATCATCTCTTCATAAATAATATGAGTTAGAGTGTGTGCTAATATAAACTATATATGCCTAGCAGGACTACTTATCAACTTTTCAATATCTTCATCTGGCACATATTCCATTATATCAGATGGCTGACAATGCAGAAGTTTGCAAAGTTTATCAATAGTAGAAACATCAACATTTAAATTCTTTATTAATTTATCCATAACGGCGGCATAGATTCCTTGTTGTCTTAAATAATATTTCTTTATATTTTTCTCATGCATTAATTCAAACAGCTTATCATAAATAATTGCCATAACGCAAACGCCCCTTTAATTACAGCATAACACATTGCTTTGAGTTAGATTACATGATTAATCATTATCAATCTCTCATTTTCAACATTTTATCAAATAGTGTTGGATTTATGTCGCTTTTTTGTTTAACTAATTATTTCAAACCAGTAAACAACACTACCATTTTCCACAAACACATACTTATAACGATAATAATTATATATTATTTACCAAACATAGTACACAATATGAGTCAAATTTAACATGATTTTCATAATAAAACAATACGCATCACATCTTTATAGAGTAAATTATTTACATTGTTTATAATTACGCCTTATACACTACAAATTAGAATAGCCGCCAATACTAACAAAACTTTCTCCATATGCCTTTGCAATATTATATAATCCCTTTAAATAATCAGCATATAATTTCTTAAGTTTCTCAATATTATTTGTTTTAATTGCTTCCTTTATTTCATTTGAGTTAGATGCATGTGAACATATATCTTCGGCATAATCATCGGATGAAATTAACTCATTCAACAACCAATTGTTTTCGTTTACACTACTAAACCACGTATCTACATCAGAATAATCATCAATACACAACTCTATCCAATCTTTGCAATCAATAAACACGGGGCTTCCAGGTTCAACAACCACATGTTCCTGAAACATGCAGCCTGGTTCACAGCTATACATTTCAAATGTCAGATTATAATTATTAGCAAGCTTCTCAATATTATCATCATCTGATGTATCAATAAAGCTAGATTTGACAGAATATCTCACATCGGCTGTGAAATCTGATGACCATGACTCCATATAACTGTCATACTCTGGCTCTTCTACAATCAAACAAGACCAGGGTCTTTCTTTAAATGTATCATCACGACTGTCTTTATAAAACCTCTTAATGTCTTCTTTATTACCCCAAACTATACCCTTAACATAAGCATAATTAGCCATAATAAATCATCCTTTCACATTACAGAATCAAGGCACAATTATAACAGGCTATTTACTAAATTAAAACACACCTGTTATATGAAATATAATAAGAATTACATGAATACTAACTACAATAGTAATAAAACCAACGTAAAACATATTCTCAATATCTTCTTTAAACTTGGTTTTCAATATAATCAGAGTTAGTGTTTTGGAATATGCCCTTTAATTGATTATGCATATACAAACACTTCATTAAATTTTTTATATATACTGTTACTATAACCGCCTAACCGCATAAAACTCTCACCAGATGATAAAACTTTATTAAAAATATTCTTTAAACTAACCTTATATAACTTAACAAGTGTTCTTGTATCATTTAATTCATACGCCCTCTTTAATTCCTCAGGTTTATGGTTATTATCAATCATATCCCTAAGATAATCACCAGAAGATAACAGCTCATTAGTAAGCCAATTATGCATATTTACATCTTCAAGCCACTCATTTACATCATCATAAAGTCCTATCCACAACTCAATGAAGCTCTTACACTCAATATGAATTTCTTTACCAGGTTCTATTAATGCGTACTCTTGAAACATAAAACTTGACCCGTCGCTATACATTTCAAATGAAAGATTATATTCTCTGACAATACTTTTAATGCTAATATCATCACTTGTTTCAAGAAAGTTAGATTTGACGGAATGATTTATGCTACATGAAAATTGAACTGGGTATAATGCATCATTGCCTGATAAATCTTCCAATATCAAAGAACTCCATATACTATTACAGAACACACTACCGGATATATCATCACAAAATCTAATAACATCTTCTTTACATCCCCAAAGCACCCCTTTAACATAAACATAATTATCTACAGTCAAAACCTCCTATTTAAACAAATTCGTTTTTCCATATTCACTCAGAATATAAGGCATATCATCTGGTACATTCAGAAAGTCTAAATAATCTCTTTTATCATTAATTGAGTTAGATACTCTGCAACATTACTTGTTATATTCCTATAACCATCAGTATATTCTGGGTGTATTGAGCTTATAAACTCAATTGGTATAAAATGCTGAGCTTCTCCGTCATAAACACCTTCAATAGCATATATCTCTCCATTAGTATCTTGCCACACCATATGACTGAAAGGCACTGTTCAGTATATCTCTCTATAATTAAACACACCTTTCAATATATGCGCAAAAACGATAGCAATATCCTGAACAAAATAAGCTTCGTGGTAATCAGTTACAGTCTTTATTATCTTCATTAGTATTTATTCTACCAATGAACGTATCAATAAACTCTAAAACCTCTATTTTAGCATTAGAATAAATCCTTAAAATCTATTCAATGTTAATCAACGCTACTTATTATCAATCTCAATAAAATCAATATAATCTTCTTTTATAAAAAGTATATTATCTGACATAAAGCTTAAATTCTGTTTCAGCAAATTATATCTTAAGAAATTTGCATGATATGGTGAAATCTCACCATCACACTCAGCAATATTAATACTAGCACTAAGTTCACAATAATAACAGTCTAACAGGTTAGAGTTTTCATTATATCCTCTAATATAATTATCTACATCAATTTGAAGATATTCAGGTAAACCAGTAATATACATCTTATCAATATCTTTAAAATAATTCATAATAAATCAATCACACTTTATTTCCGAAGTTAGATTTGAAGGTGTGGGCTAATATTTTATTATAACGTTCTTCAATATAAGTACTATAAAACCTTTTTTGTAGTGGCGTCAACATACCCTCTTCTGCTATGAACTCCTTTATATCATCAATATCAACTCTATCAAATACCTCAATATAAGTTTCTCTTAACAAATCAAACTCAATATTACTCAGAAATTTAAAGTAATTAATCTTTTTGTTGTTATATTTTATTGCAGATGTTGGGAGTAAATAAATTCTACTATTCATCTCATCAGAATCACTGAGTATTTTAAAATACAAACTTTCATTAGCCTGTGGTAACAAACTACTTCCACAATCAAACACAGGTGCTGTAGTTAGAGTGTCACCTTTCTTTAATAAACCCCAATTATCATTGTGTCTATCAAAGTTACCTATCAACGCATCAATAATAAACATGCTCCAGAAATACTTTTCCAACTCAACAGGATTTATAAATGACTGATTATAAATGGCTTCCAAAATAGTATCAAGATTAGTGTCAGATCCATCACTATTGCTACTTGTGTTTATTCCATTTCTGAATGAACCAAAAGAATAAAATATTGAGCCATCAGCTGTGAAATCTTTACAAGCACAAACAATTTTATCATTATATTTTGCAAGAAAAGTCTTTTGTGCTTTAATACCAACCATATTAAATATTGTAGAACCTATATGCTCTGAGAAACAAGAATTAAGATATGATAATTCCGTATTTCTGCCTTTTCCATCAGGCGGGAACTTTATCATATATAATTCATCATTATATTTTACTGCAATTTTATTTCCATTTTTTCCTGAATAGAAATAAGGTAATTGCTTATATTCACTAAAATCAACTACATTCATAGCTGTACCTCATCTTATAGTTAGATTGTTGTCTTTCTTTAATAATCTTCATGCTCCATATACTCACCATACGTTTCGTTTGGCAGCATATCACTAAGACTTTCATCAACAACCTCTTCATACAAATCTCTGAGTTCTTCCAAACTCATTTCACGAAGTTCACTCTTATCATATCCATATTCATACAATATGGATATTATCTCTCTTTTACTCATTCTATTTGACATAATTTTACTTCCTTTCTTAAACACTTCTATATAATCATTAGATGATTGTAAACATAGCTTGCAATATATTGAACCACGAACCATGTAAACTTAGTTGGCTCAGCAATATATAACACTCAAACATCACACACGTTAACTGAGTTAGATTTAGTCAACGAATTTAAACTCAATCAATAAATCATTTAATGACAGTTTATTATATTTATTCTGGGTATAGGCTACCTCATATATCAACATTAAAATATCAGGTCTTATAACATACTTGCCAGCTTTTACAACCAGTGGTTCAGTAATATCACATGCAGTAAAAGATATATCACACAATCCAATGTCATATGCAATACTCTTATACAAATCTACATTTATTTTATCAACAGGTCTACACTTTATTTCTATGCCATAGCTACCTAAAGGCAGGTTATAACAAATATCAATTTCTCTTTGTGTAGCATCCATGTACTTGCTTGCATAATCATAATAGTTAGATACTGCATCAAGTAATAAATTCTCAATAATTACTGAAATGAAAATATTAGAATCCAATACACCACTACCTATAACCTTATAGATGTACTGCGGGTATCTAAATACCAAATATTCCTCATTATTTAAGTCATTCACTGGCGACCTATGATTATTTACTAACCCAGAAGAAGTTAATATCATAAGGTACTTTCTTATTTCATCATTTTTATAACCACTAATTAACTTTTGATAATTGCTAATAATAGAATTTACTCTTTTAGTAACTTCCTTATCTTTATGCAAAAACTTTTGTGGATTAGTATATTTTCCATTATACTCTTTTCTAACTAAAGAAGTTAGAGCCATATAATTCAGTATAATATTAAATTTCTCGTCATCAAAATCATCACAATTTAACTGTATTTGTCCGGTATTTGCCCTTATCTTATATGATTCACGGGTATCAACAACTGATTTTATATAATCAGCTGGATTACTTATAATGTTAGATGTGCCTGTCTTAATAAATTCCAGAAATTTATTATAACTAGATTGCTTAAACACGTTAGAGTAATCTGATTTATTTTCCCAGTATAACCATTCATAATAAGTTATTGGCTGTAAGTACATAACAGGCCCTCTACCAATGCTATATCCTATATTTTTAACGAATTCGGAGATGCTTCCTGTTAATATAAAGGTACATTCCTCTCCATTACACTTTATAAAAGATTTTAAGTCCTCTAAATCATGATACTTACACACCTCATCAATCAAAAAGACTTTTATTCCTTTATTAAAATCATTAACTATTATGTCTGTTATACAATCTTCTTGCTTGTTATACTTCTCACAATCATAATACTTAGAGTAGGGTATTTCCTCATTAAGCTGTTTTAATAAGACAGTCTTCCCAATTCTCCTAACACCATGGTATACAAACACAAAATCACTTCTAAAACATTTTTGTGTTATACTTAACCTATGCCAATCAAGTATAGCACTAAACATATATCTTTTTGTTTTAGGTAACATATCATTACACCCACATACTCATTAATAATTACGCTCATCACTTACTTGTTTTATAAGTAAGTGATGAGTTAGATGTGATAGAATAATAACTAAAATAATTTTTTCTAGAAAAGACTTGTTTCATTATAATCTGTCAGACTGCAAGATTCATCCAATGTGGGTTTGTATCTGTTTACATTTTCATGTTTCAAAGATTCACAACCATAAAACATATCATCATTGTATTTAACACTATTTGGTATAGTAATTGGCTGGTTGAGTGATTTACAACCCTTAAACATACACTCACAGTCTTTAACTCCATCCGGTATTTTAACTGGCTGATTAAAAGATTTACAGTTACTAAACATATAAAAACAACCTTTAACACCATCAGGTATAGTAACAGGCTGATTAAAAGATTCACAATTACTAAACATACTTATACAATCTGTTACATTATTAGACATAACAACAGGCTGATTAAAAGATTTACAACCATAGAACATTTCCTTACAAATCTCGACACTATTTGGTATAATAACTGGCTGATTGAATGATATACAGCCATCAAACATACTTTCACAGTATTTTGCCCCATCCGATATTTTAACGGGCTGATTAAAAGATTTACAATTTTTAAACATAAAATTACAAAATCTAACACTATCCGGTATAGTAACTGGCTGGTTAAAAGATCTACAGCCCTCAAACATTTCCTTACAGACCACAACACCATTAGATATAGTAATTGGCTGGTTAAGCGATTCACAGCCATAGAACATTTCAAAGCAATTTGTAACACTATTCGGTATGAAGATTGGCTGATTAAATGATTTACAGTCATAAAACATACACCCACAATTTGTAACACTATCTGGTATAAAAACTGGTTGGTTAAATGTATAGCAACATCTAAACATTCTATTACAATCTGTAACACTATTTGGTATGTTAATTGACTGATTGAAAGATATACAGCCCTCAAACATTTCATTGCAATTTGTGACACTATTCGGTATGAAAATTGACTGATTAAATGACTCGCAGTCATAAAACATTCTTTCGCAAATTTTAACACTATTAGGAATAGCAACTGGCTGATTAAAAGATTTGCAACCATAAAACATCTCATTACAATCTGCACCTGCTGCTATTTCAACAGGTTCATTAAAATCCTCTATTTTAATTAAGTTAAATTTACAATAAACTTTTAAATCCTTTCTGCATGTTAATTTTACCATACTTTAAAATCCTCCTTTATTAAACTAAATGTATTAACTAAAATAATAAGCAACATTAAACCTCCTTTTATATGACTTGAGTTAGATTATCTCAGTATTACATCATAGATGTAACGATATGTGTTTATTATATAATTCTCTATTGAACTACAATCCAAATAATCAACAAATGCTTTCTTAGATTCTGCTGTTGCGTAGTTTATAGCAATTTTTATCTCATCAATTGAAGGAAAATTACAAGTTTTCAAAATATTGATCAAAATCTTATTACTTTCCATGCTTTTAACAAGACTATTATTTGTTATCTCAGGAAGTTTCTGATTGGTAGAAACTAATGATAAATTATAATCAAACCAGGGTGCTAATCCAATTATTTCATCTGAGTTAGAGTTTCTAAGGAATCCTACATTCTGATTATGTCTATCAATATTAAATAATACTGCATCAAATAAAATCATTTGTGCATAATCCTTTTTCATATCATCAGTTAACCTAGATAAAATAAACTCTTCGTCATCATTATCGCCAAAATAATTACAGAACATTTCAAAATCATACTTAGCATTCTCAGTAAAATCTTTAGTAACTGTGTAATAAACAGTTCTTCCTAACACACCAGTAGTCTTATATATTTCATATTCAGGTGTCCTATATCCTAAACTATCTAAGAATTTTACAGCATAATATTCAGAAAACTGCTCTTCAAAAGAACCATGCTTATACATATACCAATTGTTATTTTTAAACTTCCAACACTTCTCATAGCTTCCAACTGTTCCAAGTTCTGTGTAGCCATAGTTAGACGCATCATAACTCTCACTCGAACTGGAGCCGGTTAGAGCTATCTCTGCCAAGCGTTCATTAAACTTCTTAAGGTCTCTGTATACCAAATCCTCAGAGTCGGCTTGTATCCACCAATTATCTGTTATAGACACAGCATGACCGGCGTTAATCACATTATCCAAATCATCATAGCTGCTAAGTCTTAACATCTTAGCAAGCTGTCTTGAATGTGATCTGTGTCTGTCAATGCTACGATACTGCAGCCAATATGATAGAGGTGCTCCATGTTTTAAACACTCTGGCATTAATTCAGGTATAAATACCGTCTGGGCACCGCCTTCAGTCATAAATGCAACAACATCATCTTTATGCATAAGTTTATACATGAACTACTCACCACCATTAAGAGTACAATAACTCGCTACTATAACATGAGTTAGATTGTACGCAAACTATCTCATACGTATCAATTATATTTGTATAATCACCAGCACATTTGGGGGATTTTATATTTTCAGGTATAGAGTAATGATTTGCAACATCATCTGAGTAAATAATGAACTCTTTGAGTGATTCACAGCCATTAAACATACACTCACAACCTATAACACTGTCTGGTATTTTAACTGACTGATTAAATTTGCTACAATACGAAAACATACCATGGCAGTCCTTAACACCATCAGGAATAGTAACAGGCTGATTAAAAGATATGCAATTTATAAACATATTACTACAATCTACAGCACTTTCAGAAATGCTAACTAACTGATTAAACTCACTACAATGTGAAAACATACCACAGCAGTTAGATACTTTATCTGGTATATTAATTGGCTGATTAAAACTATTACAACCATAGAACATGTCCCAACAGCTCTTTACACTATTAGGTATAACAACTGGCTGATTAAAATTACAACATCCAAAAAACATACCAGTGCAATCTGTTGCCTTGTTAGATATTGTGACAGACTGATTAAAAGATTTACAATCTTTAAACATATCATAGCACTTCGTCACACTATTCGGAATGACAACAGCATGATTGAATGCTTTACAGCCTCCAAACATAGCTTCACAATTTTTTACATTATCTGGTATTATAACAGACTGATTAAATACTTCACAACCTTTAAACATATCCTTACAATTCTTTACGCTATAGGGAATTACAACATACTGATTAAATGACTCACAACAATTAAACATACCATAACAACTTTTAGCTGAGTTAGATATAACAACAGGCTGATTCAAAGATTCGCAACCTGAGAACATATGTTCACAATCTGTTACACTATTAGGTATAATAACTGACTGATTAAAATATTTGCAGTTATAAAACATAAATTTACAACTTGTTACACTACTTGGTATCTCAATAGGCTGGTTATAAGTACTGCAGCCACTGAACATATAGTCACAATTTACAACATTATTAGAAATACTTACTGTTTTTTTAAAGGCAATGCAACCTACAAACATAAAACGACAGTCTATAACGCTATTAGGAATCACAACTGGCTGATTGAATCTCTTACAGTCACGAAACATATATCTACAATCTGTTACGCCATCAGGAATAATAATTGGCTGATTAAAAGACTTGCAACCATCAAACATAAATTTACAATTTGCTTCAGGTGTTATTTCAACTGGCTCATTAAACTTCTCTATCTCGAGGGAGTTAGATTTACAATAATCCCTCAAGTCCTTTTTACAAGATAATTTTAACATAATGACAACTCCCTTTCAATTTAACTCACAATACTAAGAAAATGCGCAATTGATTGCAATGTTTGTGAGAATTAACATTACAATAACAACATAGCAGAAACAAATCACAGCAGTCATTATAACCATAATAACTACTTTAAGTTTATTTTTTATTTTCTCAGCAACTTTCTTACTGATTTTAAATTTCTTCATTAATTCACCTATAGTTATAAACCATTTGTATTATAATATAATCAAACTCTTTAAACTTATTATGTACATCTAACACCATTACATACTGTTATAAATTTAGCTTTAGAATCAACATCTGTGAGTTAGATGTTGATTCTAAAGCTAAATCAAAGTTATATCTTTTTATCAAATTCATTTGCAGTATTACTCTTATGTTTGATTTTATCCTCATAATGTGCAATATTTATAAGGATACTAATGCCAATGATTAAAACAGACAATGACACTAATATTGCAAACAATACCTGAGGCAATAACATTTTCATAGCTATTAACTGAATAATTACCAAGAGTACTAATGAGGATTTAGATTTTATCACACATAACATCTCCAGTACTATATATTTGTTGAGTGGATTACCACTACATCTGTATTAAGCAACCACACAATAATTTACAAACCATTAAGGCCTAGAGAAACGCCTGTAAATAAGTGCAGCTATATTAAATGAAATAACAAGCATAGGAATACAAATAATTAAAGAATTTTCATCTAATATCTTATAAATTTTACTTTTCATATCATGCATATCACTGTCTTTGCTATTATCTTTTACATTCTCAGCTGTTTTATCACCTTCAGCTTTTACATTCTCAACAACAGCACCATCAGCTTCACTTTCTGCAACATTACTTGTACTCTTATCAACATTAATGTTATTTTCAACATTAACATTATTATTAAATGAAACATTGTTTTCAACACTAAATGAAATAGTATTTTAAACTAAAAGACCAACCACAAAGCATAATGCACATAATAGTACAATAATTACTATATTCTTTTTATTTTCCATAATATTAATCTCCAATCTAATAAAACATTTTATATCATTATTTGCTAATCGAGTTAGGTGATAAGAAGATTATCCGCATTAACTGAATATATAATAGTATCAATATCAGTAATGCAGATAATCTGAAACACTCTTAAATGCATACACATTTTAATTACTATCACTGTTATAATTATTATCATCATTAGTATTATTGTTATTTTTAAACTTATCTATTTCCAACCTATAAGTTGCTACAGATATAAACATCGAAATTGTAAATATAATAGGTTTATCGACAAATATTACAAGTATAAATATAATTATAAGTAATCTTATATAGACTATTATAAATCTTTTAATACTCAAATAATTCATCCACTTAAAATTACAAATTTACCATGCTAATCTGAAAGTATTACGGTATAAACACTCTTCATAATACAGAATTATAATGACTCTAATAAAGACACTATAAATACATGCTAACTGAATATACAACCATCATTATCACCTGGCATAGGCAGTACTTCATATATATTTCCATAAGATATCAACAAAAGTACCAAGAGTATCGCTACAACTACTATAATAACTTTTTTACTCATATTACATCTTCCTTTACCATAGGCACTACGTGAAGTACGATACTCTAACTTACTTGAGTAAGAGTGATAAAGTATCTTCACTTTATGTTTCTTTTGATGGCTCATATGATGGACAATCTAAAGTATCATAACATCTACAACTGAAACAACTACGTTCCTTACAACTATTACACACATCAATCAAACAAAAGTCATCAAGTTCACTTTCATCACCTTTACAACTAAACTTCTCACACTTCTTTGCAGAACCATTAGATAGCAATAATTAAACATTATTTATTAAGCAAAGATATTTTATCACATGAGAGTTAGATGTGGGACTACTATCTACGTTTTAATTTAATCAACTAAATATTATGTAGTCTTTATATACTCAAATATGGTTATGCCATACACAATAATATTTTAAATCACTATACAAAAATACTGCGTATAACTTACAAATTACTCGAGGTGTTAACTATTTTAGGCAAAGTACTCCGAGCAATATAAGTTTCTTTATAAATATCAACAAAATCACTACCATATCAGGATATGAGCTAGATACTTGGACAGAATTACTATCTACAACCTATGTAATCAAATGAGTTAATTTTGGCACCTGTATTTGATTTATAATATGAATTAAGTATATTATATCTTAAAAAGTTGGCATGATGTGATGATATCTCTCCATTACACTCTGCTGTATCAATACTAGCATCAAGCTCAGCATAATAGCAATCTATCATATCAGGACAGTTATCATAGCACCTCTCATAATTATCAATAGCACTCTGAAGATAGTCGGGTAATTCCATTAAATACATTTTATATACATTTCTAGTACATTTCATCGTCTTGTTATACTTCCTTTCTTATCAAGTTAGATTATCTACACTTTATTTCTTTTATCTGTCTTATTATTTCTAAATATTTTAATTTCTCTTCTTCACTTATACCTTGCAGTTCTCTTATTATCTCATTCTCAGCATCAGTCAATTTATCAGATGTCTTTACAGCACCAAATAAAAATGAAGTATTGATATTGAAATAATTAGCGAATTTGTCAAGCTTGTCAATCCTTGGGAGTTTATCTCCAGTATACCAACTAGAAATTGTAGCAATGGGTGTTTTCAAACCATATGCAATCTCTCTTTGGGTTTTTCCTGAGTTATCAATAATATTTTTTATATTCATACTAAGTATTTCTTTTATAGTCATTACTTTCACCAACCTTAAATTAATTTAATGCATATGAGTTAGGTTATTGTGCATTGTATTAGAATAAGGTGTTAACTTTATGCTAACACCTTAAATCTTCCGAGTATTGTTATGTAAACAAAAATTACTTTAACAATTAATCACATAACCTAACTCTTACATTATAAATATATAACTATTTGATAACATTGATTTATTAATAAATTAATGTTATAGCATTACTCAAAATATTCTATAAATCATACAAAACTGAATATAAATATCAGTTTATATCATCAATAAACTCACCTAATAAAACAACTTAAAATAATGCAAATTTAACGAAAACGCTAACTTTACGATAAAAGGCATATCAATAAATACAACATACAATTTATCTCATATGTAGTATAATATAAACATTATGCAATTGCACTAGTTAGATGTACTGCCAAAGCCGCCATTTCTCTCAGTATACACATTATCATCACAGGTTATGCCATATGGTGTAAATATTCCTTGTGCAAATCTATCACCAATTTTTATGCTAACCGACTTACCATCGTTACTACAGTTTGTTATTTTAAGAAATATATGACCCTCGTTATCTGAGCGATAATAATCACTATCAATAATACCAACTGTATTATTAAGTTGAAGTCTGTATTTGAAACCAAGTCCGCTTCTAGGATAACAACTAAGTACCCAACCATCTTCAATTTTAACTCGTACACCTGTCGGTATATTTATTGTTTCACCAGGATTCAATACAAAATCAACAGTGGAACAGAAATCATAACCGGCGGAGCCTTTTGTTGCTCTCACTGGGAGCATTATAGATTCATAAACTCTTTTAATTACTGAATCATCAGACTCTCCGATGGTTTTTGAATAATCAATTCTAAACTGATTGAAACTTACTTTTTCAAAACTTGCTACTCTTTCCATATTATTTATTCTCCTTTATATCATTAAGTTAGAGTGGTTTCTACCATTAACGAAATTCACTGAACTCGGTCAATAAATCACATTCACCTACTGCATCAATAAGAGTCATTAAGTCAAATGTAGCAGCCTTAAGCTTATATTTCGTATGAATATTAGACGGCTTAACATTAATACATTTCAACAACATAAATGTTGTATCAGGATTGCCATCAATTATAATATTACTTCTAAATCTCAAACATCCTCTAAGCATACCACTACAATCTGTAACACTAAGTGGTACATACACAGTCTGATTAAATGAGAAACAATTTGCAAAAAGACTTCTGCAATTGACAACTCTATTTGGTATGTGAAATTGACTATTGTAGTTAGAGGCACCACTAAGCATGCAGGATATATCTATTAATGTATCTGGCAGTCGTAAATACTTATTAAACATTTCGCAGTTATTAAACATATAATTTGCGAATTTCAAATTACTACTAAATTTTATCTCATTATTAAATAAACTACAATCAGATAACATTCCTTTAGCAGAAATAACAGTATCAGGCAACACTATATCCTGTTTAAAAGATTTACAACCATAGAACATGAAATCAACTGACTTTGTGCCAAAAGGTATATTAACTGGCTGATTAAAACTCTTAAACCCATTAAACAAACAGGCACAGTCCGTACCTGGGAGTATTATAACTGCTTCATTAAATGATTTTATATCTACAGAATTATTTCTGCAATAATTTAATAAATCTTCTCTAGAATGTATTACTATCATAGTTTTATTCCTTTATTATATGTATTAATCAGGACTGTATACTTCAGTAGTCTTATCAGTCACATTATCAGTATATGTACAAAAATCTGTTTCTGACTTTAAAAGAATTAATGTATTTTCTGCTTCGTTAAGTATTTCCCTAACATTTGAAATCCTTAATACCATAGCATCTACATTTGACTCAGTAGTTAGAGTCTTGGAGATGTCCAATAAAGTCTTAGAATCCTTCTCAATCTTATTAAAAATGTTATCAAATTTACGAATAAGCTTAAGTTGTTCTTTATTATCCGTTATTACTTCCACTGTTTCCTTTACTATGTCTTCACCTTTATAAAATGAGTCAATAGCCTCATCAAAACCATTTTTCATATCATCGTTTTCAATAGAATCAGAAAACTCCTGTATCAGTTTCTTTGCTGCCATCTGATTGGATATCGACATACCATTAAACATATTAAATGTTTTATTCTTTTTTGGCTTTTTAGCCATAATACTCACCTCTTAGTTAGATGTCTAATAAGTATAACAGAATTTTCTGTTAATTCCATATTGGCATCAAATTTCAAAATGTTAATAACTTTTTTGCTGTCCGTTAGACCCCAGATAATAACTCCCTTGGGATTATAATTAACTGCTCTTAAACAGTTATCTTCAAGTGTCATATCAGGGTTATATTTGACTAATTTTACACCTTTAATCTCACCTGATTTTATTTTATTAGTAATTTCACCCATATTATAGTATTCTTTTAAATAACTACGCAATGGAGTTGGCTTCATTGTGTTATTTATTTTATATTTTGTACACTTGCTATCAATAAAGCACTCTTTTGAATATCCATAAATAATTCCTAATGCATCCGTGCTGTCGCCATTATAATAGTAACGTTTATAGTGAACTAAGTTAGAGTACTTTCTTTCAGACTCTTCTTTTACAGCCATCTTAACGAGTTCAGTCTTTACTCTCTTGCCATCATAACGAGTGTCTGAAAGAAAGTGTTTCTTCCATACTTTATTGTTTATACAAGTTAATTCAATATCAGATTCACAAGTATCCACATAAGATTCAATAATATTAACAACCTGCATTAATCTTTTACGTGCATATTGCTGGGGAGCATTCTGGTTTATCTCCTCATAGATTATACGTTTTATATCCATTTTAGGAAACACATTATTAACCCAACGCCTTAAGAGAGTTAGATACACCTCAGCTTTTGGAAGACTACGATTGATTACATCTATCAGCATTATCGGTGTACCGTCCATCGCTGCAACACAAATACCGGTTTGACTTGTCGATTCATCAATCCCTAACTGTACTGGGCCATTAAAGACAGGGAACTTAGTATCAAGCGGGCCACTATCTACAAACACTTGACCTGTAGAGATGATAAAATGTGTAACATAAAAGCCTAATGCATACTCATCATATCTTGCCATTATTTTACACCCTCCGATTTCAAATTTTATATTTTTAACACAATAATAACATATAATCTATTATTTAAACAAAGCTGTAACATCTAATGAGCTAGATGTGCTGGACTCAATAATCCATAATCCGGTATTATGATTCCATACTATTCTAGCGTCCAAATCACCAGTTATAAATGGCTCTATAAAAATATTTATTAATTTACGACATTTATTCAAATCTACTGGATTTGTTGTCACAATAGAGTCCCATGCAGTTTGCATATCATTTTCATTATAGATATTACTGTACTTATCAACGAATCTATAAAAATAACAATCAAAATTATTAATAACTCTTTTACGATCGTTAATAACACCAATTAATTTCTGATGTGTCACATCATAGTTAGATATGATGACATATATGTCTAATATATCTTTTACTCTTTGACGTACATAATTACTCGAAATAACACTTAACTTGTCAGCTAACATACTGTATATACTATATATCTTATAACAGTTATTATTGACATTTATCTCTCTATAACTATTACACTCTTTTATATTAATATATATTTTCAATATAGGCGTGTTTAAGTTACAGGAATTATAAATATAATATATAGAAGAACTATTTTCAGTTAATTTTCTATTAACAATATAATTTAATGATAATTTGGTGCAAATATTGTCTACTATTTTATTCAAATCTGACTGATCCTTACTTAAATCTGTACAATCTGCATCTATATCAACAGTTCCCCTATATATTGCAAGCTTATCTGCACTCAATAATATTTCCATTGCACTATAACCTTTTAACACAATATCATCATATTTAGATAATTCTTTTATAAACTGCTCTCTTTTTTCATAATCAGGTTTAATCTTCATAATCAATAACCATCTCCAAATAATATTCTAACGGCAACTTGTTTGTAGTTAGATATGGTGATATTAGGTCTATTAATTCACAAATATAATAACTATACATATTACATGTCAACAATGTTTCAATACTGTCACAAATAGTTGCAACATCACTATTGTTATTTATCATATCTATCACTGTACTGATTTCATTGGTAACATATAATCCATCAACACGCTTTATTTTATATACATCAAAATTATTAACATGTTTTACTTTAACAAGTCCGCAATCGAGTGATGGTACACTATCAGATAATACAACATAAGGCCTTATAATATTATTTGATAAACCTAGTAAAAAGGCTGCAGTAACATCAGAAACTATAAACCTATCCGTACCTATATAAGATTTTATAGAATTTAAATTATACCATATCATAGTAACACCGCCTACCTAAACAGATCTGTTTTATCATATGAGTTAGATTCATCCAAATCAACCTCAAAGTCCCCAAATAACAGATTTTTCATTTCTTCGCCATATTGCTTTGAATCCGTGTTAGTTATAACACCATTATCAGCACCTTTAACAAACTTATCATAAAGGACTTGATTAGGATAGTCCTTTTCAACAAGTGCAAAAAAATCAAGCATTTTATCTATATCATTACCTATTTTATGAAGTATATTACTATATTGCATATTAGTCTTATATTTTGGCTTATAAGGTGTGTATGCTAAGTCGGCGTATAATTCTGCATTATAGGTTTCTCTTTCAACTACATAAACAGTGTTAAAACCAAGGATACTCTGCATCTTTTCATCTGATTTTAATATTTCTTCAACAAGTTTACTAGTAGTAGTATGCTTTCCTTCAACAATATTCTTATACTCTCTAAGCAAATTAATATAACTGCCACTACTTCCACACGAAAAGCAGTGATATCTATTATTCTCAATATCTATAACACAACTTGGCCTACTATCAGCATGCAATGGACACTTTATAGTCCTACCTTTAAGAGTTATACCCCACTGAGTTAAGAGGGAGCCAATACTATACTCCCTCTGAATATATTCCAAGCATAAGTCAAGATTTTCTTTATTTATCATATTATCACCTAATAAGTGAAAGATATTTATTCTTCATAGTCAGAGTGTCTTTTATGAGATTAGATTTAGATTCACATATAACTCTTGCATTACATCTTTTCCCAAGACTAACAAGAAATTCTATAAATGGATCTATTTCAGGTAAATAACCATCACCAAAATTAGTATGTCTCAACTCACCTTTATTACTAAATTCCTGTTGTGACACATGAAAGTGTAGATTATTCATCACATAACTATCACCGAAATAACATAACATGGCGTCAAATATATCCTCGTAATATCTTCTTCCACGACAAGCTCCTCCACTTGCTGAACTTACATGACCTATATCTATACAGGGTATAATCTGTGGCACAGTTGCTATCACCTTAAGGAGTTCACTTAAATCACTTCCATAAATGTTAGAATTACCAGGATTTTCAAGTGCAATTTTAATTGAACCTCTTTTTAATTCAGGTATATGGTCTATGAAGTTAGATAAGTGGGCAACAATAACTTCGTAGTCACTTACTTTTCGTGTTGACAGTGATGAGTGAATAATTACTCTGTCTGCACCAATTTTCGACGCAGCGTTTACTAATCTAACTACATGACTAAGATTATCAGTATATTTATCATTATTTGTTAAAGAAATAAAATAAGGGCCATGTATACTAACCAACATATCACCAGTATCAACAGGTGAGCGTGGATATTTAGCACGCTCACAGGCAACCTCATATGTATCAAGTTTATTCAATTTTGCAACAGCTATCGCATCAGGATACGAGCCTAATGAAGTACAACCAAATTTAATCATTATTCATCACCATCTTCATCAAATTCATTTGTTTTTATTGCATTAACAAATTCATTCATACGTCTCTTAGTCTCAATTGCAATGAATTCACGAATTTCTCTACCATGTTCCTTTAAGAAGTTAGGCGCAGGGTCACCAATTTTCCAATTATCAAGTTCAGTTAGATGTTCTGTATACCTACCTGTAGAGTTTATAAATGTTTTAGCATTATTTATACCTGCAATGATATTCTTATCCTTGGACGTTGTTTCTTTACTTTTAACGCTTAATATTGATGAAAACGATGTCTTGAGTATTTCTCCATCTTTATTGGCTTTTACAGTTAAAGTACCATTAACATCAAGAATAAGCTGAACACCAATAGCAATCTCACCAGCGGGTGCAGGCGGAAGTCCATCAATCATAAGATTTCCAATAAATTCATTATATTTTATATACTTTTCTGTACCCTGATACAATCCAATCTGAAGTTTTGTCTGATTATCATCAACAGTTCTGTATGTGAACTCACTTTTTACAGGAAGCACACAATCCTTAGGGATTACACTGTACATAATACCTTCAACAATAGAATCATTCACAATTTCTGCAACCTCAACACCAATAGGAAGTGGGTTTACATCTTTAATATATACATTACCAATTTCCTTATTAATTATTGCACCCTGTATAGCAGCACCAATTGCAACAGCTTCATCAGCAAAAGTAGGTGAAGGTATTACTATATCATCAGCATTATCATACATATTTTTTAATGATTCAACTATTCTTGGATTTTTTGTTGAACCACCAACCAATATAACCTTTGACGGTAAGTTAGATCTACCAATTACATTACCTTTTGAGTCTTTTATATTAAGACACTCATAAATACACTCTTTTATCTCATTCCAGAATCTTATATATGCGTTATCAGAGTTTGCTTTTGTTACAAATATAGAGTTCTTATGAATCTTATCAGCGGATTCCTTATCATCTATATAAGGGAGTGCGAGAATATCAGTATCCTTTCCACTTGACTTCCATGCTTCAATTGAAGCCAATGATGATTTCTCTGTAAAATTTTTATGAAATCCATCTTCATACTCAGGGTGTCTATTGAGAAACTTACCTATTGAGTCATCAAGAATATATTTATCATAATTATCGCCACCAAGATGATTATTGCCACCAGTGGCTACAATATCAAAATTAATTCCAGGATTAATTATATCTTTGAGTAAGCTAGGTACCTCTTTAAAGTTATATATCATAATCTTTGTGACATCAGTAGTACCACCACCGACATCAAGTACAATAATTTCCTGATAATCACCCTCTTTTATTGTATCAGAGTTAAATCCATATGCAATAGCACCTGCGACTGGCTCATTTATAAGCTTTACTACTTTAATACCTGCCATTTCAGCTGCGCGTAATGTATCTGACCTCTGTGCTGCATTAAAATATGCAGGTACAGTTATAACAGCTTCCTCAACCAAACCATAAGAAATATCGCATCTCTCTTTTATCGCCTTAAGTACTTCACATGCAACATCAACAGGCATAACATCCTTAGTATTGCCGTCTTCAAGAGTTAGATGATAAACTTTATCAGTACCCATGAATGTCTTAGCAGACCATACAGTATTCGGCTGATCTTTATGCATATAAGCAGAATACCCTGTTGTTACAGTACCATCAGAATGCCATTGTACACAAGATGGGAAAGTTGCCCTGCCATCAACAGGAAGAACATGCGCACCTGCACCTGTATATACAGCAATGGCACTATTTGTAGTACCGAGGTCAATACCAAATATAAAATTTTTCATACTCATATCTCGTTTCTCCTAATTACTCAAAGTACAGTGTAGCCTACATATTTAATAGCTACACTGTATTATTACTCACTTATACTAACTTTATTACTTATCTGTTTTATAGCAGATACAATATTTGACTTCAATCCAAGCAAATCTGCTATATCTTCAAGGGTATATTCCTCAGATAATTCATATATCTTATCTATTATCCTTAAAAAACTATCATTCGTGTTTAACCATAACTTTTTGTAGTCCAAGTTAGAGAAGTCATATTTATTACCAGAAAGATATGAAAGATACTCAGGCGTAAATCCTTTACCACATAACTCAACAGCTTGGCACGGACTAACTGAATTAACAGGAACTGTTTCGTCTAAATACAATAAACCTGAATCATACTTATATATATCCCAATTGTTATATGAGTTAGATACAACACAACCCTCATAATCAAGCAGACCAATACTGTTTGCCATTATAGGTTCACTGCATTCATAACTAGAGCCGAAAGGTTCAAGTGCACAAATATACTGAATTTCATTCTTTCTATATACAACCCAGAATTTAAACACTATTTCAATAACATCAGCATCTATATCAATCTGTTTACCTAACAAAGTATACAATCTCTTACTATCTTCTGATATAACAAATACTTGATATATTGTTGGGTGAGAACTCCAGCTTTCGTCATAGAGTACCTTACCACGTCTATCTGACAGATAATATTTTCCATCTATTTCAGTAAATACTGGTTTTCTCATATTACAACACCTTACTTATTAACATCGATATTTAATGATATGTTATTTATCTGTAAATACCATAAGCTTCCCTCATTATATTCACCTGTAAACTCAATATTAAATTTATTACCTTCATCTGGATTAACTTCAATCTTGATAATGTCTGAGTTAGAATATGTGTTGCCTATTACACCACAACACATAGTAATAATTGTACTCTTAAGCATTTCTTTATAATCTTCTTCTGTAGGCATAACAATTTCAGATTTCATATCCGGTGCATCTTCTAACTGATTCGATTTCTCAATAAGATCAGAGTAATACTTCATGTAATAATCTATAAACTCCTGAGTGTTGTAAGTTAGCTTGCCACTGACTGCTACACTACACGTTGAACCATTGACACTCGTAGTGACGTTATCAATTTTAAGAACACCTTTGAAGTCAAGACCTGTTAACGTCTTAAGTGGTATATCAACACATATTCCAGGGTCTATAGACACAGAGCCTACTTGAGGGTTATATTCTTCAACAGACCTCTCATAGGAATAGTATATATGTTCCCGAACGTAACTATCGACAACATTACCACCATTATGAGCAACCTGGTTTGCTCTATCTTTTCCCCATTCTTGCTGATTTTCTTTATGCCCTTCATTCACAGCGTCATTTACATTACCATTACTACCACTACCAAATACTACACTACTATCCTTGCTCGGGTCGAAATAGTCTGTTATTTCATTACCAAATTCATCAATAAACTCGCCATCTTCATTTTCATATATCTTATTACCATCTTCATCCATAAGATATCTTCTACCATCAATATCAATATACAATGTAAATTTGAAGCTGTTAAGATTATACATATCAGCTGTCTCTTCGACAGTACTTTCTGCAGTTTTTAAAAGTATAGTATCCTCAGATTTATCTTTACATGATGTTAACATGGACAATGTTGTAATAGATAATACGACAACAATTATTTTTCTGTATTTCATTTTGTCTCCTCTCTTAATCAAACAACTTAATTGTAATCACTTTATAGTATCATTACTTATCATATTATTAATAGATAACGCATCAGCACAAGCACTCTCAAGACTATCTAATGACTTGAATATATTTAACTCCGGTATATTAGCTGAGTTAGAGTTCATGTGTTCTGATATGCCCTTTAATAATTTTTGACGCATAGCAAAATTAATTCTGTTTATATAAACAGAATTACTTACTATATAAACACCATACTGTGCATGCGACAACAAAACGTCGTCATTCCAACAGAATGAATTATTAATTCTTTTATACGTAAGAGCCTTTCCACAATCATGTAAATAAGCTAACGCCCTAAGATAATCAAAATCAATATTGCACCTTATCATATTACGATATGAGTTAGATGTGACATACATACTCTCAAGATTATCAATGTGCAGCAAGAGCCCTGCAATATGAACAATGTACCCTCCTGAATAGCAATCATGATGTCTTATACTTGCGGGAGAGTTTAAATACAGTCTATATTTACTCTCCTGCATCTGACTTGGTGGATTTGTATCAGTTATTAATCCTAAACAATCAGCAACAAGAGCACGTAACTCAATATTATTTATTTTAGTAACTGAGTTGTTGTATATAAACAGTGCATTATCATTAGCATAAGAAAATCTTTCAGGGTATAAAAGCTTCTCTGTTTCTATAGAAAGTGATACCTCTTCAACTGATAAAACATTAAAATATTTATTGTTTGTACCTCTAACTACACCCTTAAATAAATATGGATTGTTTACTGTAAGATATTTCTTTAATGAAGTAACGCCATTATAAACAACAAACTTACAACTCTCGTACCCATCGAAAAATAACACAACAAGCTGATTATAGTCTTCTCTGTATATTGTTTTTGTAACCTTACCATAAAATTCAACTTCATCATACTCATTAAGGGTTTTTATTTTACTAAACTGCTTAATATGCAAATTTATATCACCACCAAATCAAAATCATACACAAATTATTCAATCAAATCCTCGATATCAGCATTATCCTCACCAAAACTTCCCTGCATTTCTGGGTCGTAATAATGATCTTTAGTTATACCCATACGATTTATAACCATTGGATAAGTATAAGGATCTGTATCTCTTGTTTTCTTCAATTGAAGTATAACTTGACTATTTCTACGTGCATCTTCATTCTGAGTTAGAAGGAATATCATACTGGAATACTTAGATACAGATGATGAATCTGCCGCAATACGAACACCTACTTCTTTTCCACGTACATTTGCTGTGGCAGTATCTCTATCAGTATGTGATGTGTTTATAAACGCAATATTCAATTCTTTAACAAGTCTGTCTTCTGACTCAAATAAATGCGTAATTCTTTTATTTCTATCTGTAAGACGTTCACCAAATACATATGAGCCATCCTTATCCAATGCACCAACATGGTCTATAGCAACAATGTCAAATTTTATTTCCTCATGTATTTCGGTCAATTGTTTTTCCACTTTTTCATAAGTTAGATCCTGTATAAACGATATTCTGCCATGCGATTCATTTTCATATAAATCAATCTGCCCTGCTTTTATCATCTGAATTAACTCTTCTGTCTTAATGGCATCTACCCCATCACTACTATCAAAAAGAATAGAGGGGTTTGAGATTTCACCATACGTAAACTGTTTACCAAACATTTTCCATATGTGGAGCGATTCGATACCCCTTTTTATCTTCAAGGAGGCAGTTTCACCACAGCAGATCAAAATATTATTACCTGCCATCAAAGCACGATAACACAAATATATAGTTAACATTGTCTTACCTGTTCCCTCATCGGCAACTATTGTAATAATATCTTGAGTCTTTATAGGAGTTAGATTGTCTATTGGTTCAAATCCCATATAGAACAATGGACGAATACTATCTGCATTCTCATTATCAAAGTCAAGCGAATCACTATAAGACTTTATTGTATATGCTTTATGTCGTTTCTCTATAGTATTTGACTTGAATCTTACAGATATCTCTGACTGAAGCTTTTGACTTAACTTGAGCCAGTTATCATAACCTCTATACGTCTTCTTATCATACTTAACACCATTTGTAAGACATTGTGCAAGTAAAGACACATGCATAGTGGCAATGGACTGTTTCAAATCATCTTTAAACACTTCAACAAGTGCAAGTGACTCTTCAGGGGTTACTTCAAGTTCCATTATTTCATCATACTTATCTAATAATGCAGTGTATGCAAAATCAGTAGCCTGTTCTAACTGAAGTGGTACAGACAAATCATAACTTAATCCATTATCAGCAAAATATAATTCAGCACCAAATTCTTCTGAAACTATAGTGTCATTAAGAGAAACCATTATAGCTTGTTCAAAGGTTTCACGAGTTAGAGCCATATCATAACTTCTACGATAAAGCTTTATAAGTTTTATCGTATGAAGTATCTTCCAGAATATATAATATATACCATATAATTCATCAGAATTAACAAAAGTATCCAACTCTGAAAGAATTTGCGAAGCAACCTCAGAATTAAAACTCTCATTAGGCAATATATTCTTAAATATCTTATCAAGTATTTCTTGCTGTCCTGAATTGATTTTATATGCCATTTAATACACCTCTTATACCAGGCAGGTTAGATTGGTGACATCCTGCCTATCGTAATTACAACACAAAAAGAATCACTAAGTTCGTTTACCTCACAGAGTATAACAGACCCTTCTTCCATCTTATTAGAAAATGACGGAACAAGTTTCTTATCACTCGATATAGCATTCTTAATATAATCAATAACATTTTTAGAAGTTCCTGACTTAAACCAATATTCTATGGTATTTCTATTATTAAGAACGGTGCTAACTGCATTGTCAAAACTCATATAAGCGATATTAGATGATGCACAATAATCTGGCATCATATGCTTGAGAACATAAGAAACACTAGCATTTGTAATTAAATTCATTAAAAATCACTCCCTGTACATATATAATACACCTTATCTAATTGACTAAACTGTTTCCAGAATTCTTCTGTATACCAGTCAACAGTAATCAAACTTGTTCCAACAATATCCATACTAAGTGAAAATTCTATAAATCCCTTATTACTTAATTTATTTCTAATCACTTGGTTACAGTTATATCTAATCAATGAAGTTAGATCCACTGTGTTTGAATCAATCATAAGACAAAACTTATATTTATTATCATTAAAATAAAATACATATCTAAACTTTTTTGCAAAGCCATAAACGTTAACTATCTCCTCACACAAACACTCTGTTACAGAACTCAGCAAGTCCATCACATATTTACTAACACTATCATTATTACACTCTAAATACAGTATGCTAACCATCCACTTTCTACATAAACTATACACAGTGATTTAAGAGTGACAAATGTCAAGATATTAAACTTGCTAAAACTGCTAACTCAGCCAGGCGTTAATGCTTGGAATAAATATCTTACTCACCAATACAAATCCTTATTAACATTTTTCAAGTCTTCGAAATCCATTAAATCTTCCTCTGATAAGTAGTTAGATAATTGTTTCTCAATCGCAGCAATCTCCATAGTGTCCTTACCACAAAGCTTGTTCAGCAATATTGAAACCTTATAGATGTGATTATAGAAGAATTTTATTTCATAACTATCTGCCATCAGTACAAAATCAATTTCCAGATCCCTACCAGACAATCCACGTTCACCGCGTCCAATAAACTGTTTAAAGAGTGAGGTCATCTCATAAAATATAATATAATCACATGGCATATCTCTACCCTCTGTCAAGTTAGATACCAGAACATCATACTTATCATTATTAAAATCAGCAACAATAATGTCCTTATCACCCTTTTTAACACTACCATCAAGCAAACATACTTTGCAAATCTTACTCAATTCTTCCATAAGCATTGATTTATAAACATTCATATTGGCATATATTAAACCTTTTTTACCAGACTTAATATTTCTCTTTACTATATTCTTCACTGCACTAACACTTAGACACGATGGGTTAGATTTCAGGTTCTTTAATTTGTCAGGTGTATTAATCACTTCTTGTCTATCATGCTCACAAATATATAACTTGGGTGTGTAGTTTCCTCTCATATTCTGTGATTCTCTGGTTACATTAATATACCTCAACCCATAGTCAGAAATAATCTTATTCAACTCATCAAGATTATGATATCCTATAACGGAACCATTTTTATAAATTGTATACTTCATTGCAAGTTCCTGAGGGTCTGGTACAAGGCTCGGGTCAATCATACTTATCTGATTTAATATCTGTAATGGATTTGTAGTTAGAGGTGTAGCAGTTAAGAAGAATTGGTATTTAAAACAATTCTTCAGCATAGCTTTTATCATCTCAGAACGATTACTACCAATATTTCCAATGTTATGACTCTCATCAACAATAATTCCTATAAAGTTATTCCGTATTTTAAACAACAAATCACAAAATTCATAAGAACTAAATGTCTCATATGTTATAACATATACATCATTTTGAAGACCTGTAACAGCAAATAATTTCATCTCATCTTGCTGTGCTGTTGTACAAGTTACAGTCTTATTAAAAAGTAATCGTCTTAATTTATTTGTGTTCTGAGTTAGATTTGTATTCTTTGACACAAACAACCATTTCTTACGTGATGTATCTAAATTCATTAAAGATGCAGAAACAAGTGTCTTTCCCATCCCGGTATCGAGGGATATAATTGCCTTCTCACGAATATAACAAAATGCAACACAAAATGCTTGGAAATCTGTAAGCTCCCATTCCTTAATTGTCCTTTTAAGCGAATCCATTGAATCTCTTGCAACCAATTCTTTTAAAAGGTTAAACTCTCTCTCAGAAATCATCACTCTAACTCCTATTAGTCTATACAATCATTATGAGTTGCTATAGTAATTACAAGACCAAGTATATTTACCATCTTTTTATTATCTTCACGTTTAAAAGTATAATATGTCTTAATTATAGCATATAAAAAATAAACACGCTTAGCTGATGAATTTGTATACCGATTAGCCACCTCATCAAGTAAATTCAAATTTTCCTCAAATTCATCATCTGTAGAAGCATTGAGCATTCTCTTTACCGCATTAGAGCGTAAAGAACAATGTGGTAAATTATTGATATCAAATTTATTTATAAAGTAATTACTATCATATTGCTTGCACATTAATTCTCTTATGTCAATATAATCAGTCAAGTTAGATGACACCTCCTACTCAAACATATTTGTAATGTCACCACCAGCTTGTGCCTTAGCGCAGTCAATTACCTCTCTAACAGTCATAACACCGCGTTTTATGTTATCTATATCGCCCTCATTAAATGAAAACTCATAAAGATAAAACTCATATGCACAATCAGCTGTAATACTATCTGTTATGTCAAATACTTCAGGACAACAGTTAATTAATGAATGAGGCGACTCCGTTCTAAGTTCAAGTCTCTTTACATAATTATTATTAAGAACAAGCTCACCAGTTTTCATTGCAACAATATCATATGGCATAATAGCAGATGAGAACTGAATAAACACATCCTTATCCACATCATTAACCTTTAACTGCTCCTGTATAAAATCATAATTTTCTATAACATATTTATTAGAGGATATTGGGAGCTTATCACTCATACTTGTTATAAACTCCGCATACTCCTTAGGGTCTATGCCTAACTCATCCATAGCAAGTAAATACTCTTCATCAAATTTATCCTTATCCAGTTCACATATATTACTTATCGCAACACATACGTATCTGTAAACCATATCAGTTTGTACTTTATATATTACCATATCAGGATCTGTACAACTACCATTAACATTCATAAGTTCTATCATAGCATTTCCAACACCCCTATAATATATTTCTATATTTAACAAATAGTTAGATTCATGCTCATTGCCAAAACCACTGCGAAGTTCAATAACTTTATTTGCAAAATCAAATGACTGCTTAAAATCATCCTCAATGTGCATGAGCATTATAGCATTATAATCAAGCCAAGGGCTTTCTTCAAGCTCTTCATCAAGATCTGGGTTTGAACTCCAAAAATCATGTACCTTTCTAAGACATTTCTCAAGAGATACAATTGACTTCACAAACTCAATCCTTTTATTTCTACTAACATTACTTTTTACTATCATATACTTTATCTCCTTTATTCTTCATAATAATCATCATTATGCGGCATTAATCTACTTAAGCGTGAACGCCTATATGATGACTCATTAGTGCTATCAGATAACATATCACATATCTCATCCTTAGAGGAAATACTTTCACTTGAGTTAGATTCACTCATAAGATTGTATAAGACTGCTCTTAATTCAAGCTCAGATTCAGAAATATCATTTGAATTATTTTCTGAATTAAGTAATTCTTCAAATTCATTTACTGCATAACACGCCTGCGACTTCACTTTATACTTATCTGTGAATATTTCTTTTGATACTGCAGCTATATTATTCATAGCAGAATCAATATCTATTATTCCTTGTGCAATAGCATCATCTTCAATAACTAAATCCAAATTATCGATTAAGTTAGATGTATCACAATCAATACAATCAAGCACCAGTTCATCTGTACTAACGTCATCAAGTGTCAGTACGTTATCATTTTCTGTATCTTCAACGGCATCAAGTTCCAGTTCTTCATCGTCAGTAGCATCGAGTTCAAATTCATCATCGTCAGTATCATCAAATGTAAATTCGTCATCGTCAGTATCATCAACATGAACTTTAAACTTATTATTAATCTTTACATCATAAATCTTCTTCAGATTATTAAGTTTTAAGTTTATTACGCCAGTAAACGTCATAACAATAATTGTATCTAATATTACAGAAATAACCCAAGGCATAGCATTAAACGAGTTAGATACCAGACTCAATGTCACAATAAATATTAATGTTACTAAAGCTGTTATAACCCATGACAAAATAATATATTTACTCTTAGCCTTGTCGCATATTACATATTTTATAACAGGATTTAATATTCTATACGGTGAAGAAAACACAGAATGCAATACATTAAATAATAAATCTGCAAGATTACCTGAAACCTCTTCCGTTATATTATCATCTAACCACTTTGACAAACCATCGGATTTTGGTTTATTTTGTTTATTAGATTTACTTGATTGACTATCAGTCTTAACAGAATTATCAGAGTTAGATGTTTTATCACTCAGCTTCTCATCAGTATGCTTAACGATACTCGGTGGTTTAGCATTATCACTCTCATCAATTAAAGGCGGTGGCAACACTATACTATTTAAGTTAGATTTATCACTATTGTCTTTACCAATAGGTGGAGCATTTATATCATTAAGTTCCATCACATCACTCCTATTAGTATAGATAATACAACAAGAGTCATTATATAATTAACTCTATTTGATTTGTCAACTTTCATTATACCTGCAGTAACTATTAACAGGAATAAAGATATAATCAATACTTTGAATACAATCATAACAGTATCCTCACATCTTTATATTATTCCATATGTCAACCATTTCTTTACTGCTTAAATCAGGGTAGTAGTCATCTTTCTCTCCAAAAAATTCATAATCAAGTATAATAAGCCTTCTCATCACATTATCTTTATCACGATAGTTTCTCGAATTATCATGATTTATTTTGAATGTATCAGGCTTTAAATCACCAAAGTTAGATGGTAGATCACTTACTCTGATACCATAAGAATTACTCAAGAATGTCTTACGTGGTGGGAACTTTATACTGGTTAATATTTCACCTATCACAGTATGCGTACATATCTCAACTGGATTATCATCCTTCCACGTAATTGCATCTTCATCTTCTACTATAGTAAATACCACACCAGCAGGCTGCTCAAGTTCAGGTATACCACAAGAAGGTATTCTTATGCGTACAATATCACCATCACATAAATGATTTTCACCATAACCATACTCAAATCTATACTGGATATCATCTACTGGCTGTGACTCATTGTACTTTTTAAGTAACTCATTTCTTTCAAGTAATGCAATTTGATAGGATTGCATAGCATTCTGATACTCTGAGTTTTCTGATAAATCACCATATTCTCTTGCATCATTTATCTTAGCCGTTATCTCTAATAACTTATCATCATAACTCTGTATTTTAGTGCCGAGTTCAACATAAGCACTACGCTTAATGTATTTTACGTCATTCATAATCAATACTCTCCCTTATAATTTATAACAACAGGGTACTTTCTATTATTCAATTTACCTGTGCTATCCAATAAAGTTAGATAGCTACGCTTCTGTTGGAACATAGACATTTCATCAAGAGAATAACGAGAGATTATAAAAGTAGACTTTGACTGTCTTGCCCTTTTATCCATTATGCTCTCAATAGTCCGAAGTGCTGTTGAATAATTATCAATATCCACAGTTACAAATAAAACATCACAATACGTTATCTCATCAACACTTGGTAACTGCCTAAGAACCCAACTAGTCGGGTTATCTGCAGATAATTGATTAATACGCTTTATTTGTGTATTATCAAGCATCGGGCAAACAGTGTATCCATAAGATAATGCAACTCTCATACAATAATAAGCCAATGTCTTTTTACCATATCCTCTTTTAGATATTATGATGCCTGAAGTCTTAGGTATCTCACCTTTGGTGAATAAGTTAGATAACTTGTCCAACTGATTACAGTAGTTAATAAAGTTATTATCACTTAATAACATAGGGTGTGAATTCTTTAATTCATCAGTATCCCATATAACATTCTGATATTCCTCAGGTATTTTAATCTTTTCCATCTCATTAATTGGTACGCTTGCTGACTGCTTATGTATACCGAGTATTTTACCACACTCCGGACACCCCTTAGGTAAACCTCTGTCAGCACAACATCTACATTTTATCATAACAAAATATCCTCCGACTTACCAAATCTACCATGTTTAAGAGTGTCAACTATATTTAAGTATGTTGCATAATTCTGTAACTTATGATTTATTAACAAATCATATTCAGCATCAATATCTTCTTGTGTATATCTTCTTTTATTTGAAGACAAAGCTGAAATTAACTCCATTGGAGTCATAATAACACCCGACTTTCCTACAATTCTAGTGTTATTACAAAACACAACCTTATTCAAATAAATTTTATCAGATATACTATAGATGCATTTTAAATGCATTAAATTCTGATTTATAGGATTCTTCGCATAAACTACTTTACCATCATATTCACATAACCACTCATTAGAGTATTCATCAATATATACCTTACAATCCCAGTTCTTTACTTCAAGAACTATAAAAGCTGATGGTGCAAGAACAACAAAATCTATTTGTGCTATTGAGTTAGATGATTTCTTAACAAGCATATTATGGACATATCTAACTCCTTTGTCTCTATGCATAAGAAGAATATTTTCTATTAACTGCTCACCACACATACCTTTAAAATTCATGTAACACACCTCTAATATAATTTAATATGTTATATCACTAATATCAGATATTTGAGTTAGATGTATATTCTTATAATACTTACGACCTTTTGAAATACTCCATAAATCCATTCCAACAAATTCATAACCGTTATCAGTCGTCACATTATACTCTATTATAATATAACCATCTTTATACTCTTCTTCTCTAACAATAATAACCTTAGCTGTTGAACCAACCAATAAATACTCCGGCACACTTGATAATGTACTTGAGTAATCTGTATTCATTATTCTTAATTTATAATAGTCTTCTGGCGTCTTACAATTGTAAATACTTTTTATAAACATATATGGACTGTTTCTATATACACAAAATACTCCACAAATAATGATTAATAGAACGATTATTGCAGTTAGAATTTTATTCAACTTCTAAATCCTCCTTGTTTAATGTCATTGGAGGTTCTTCTGTTTCTAATGTATAATTACTCAATTCATCACGAATTTTATCTGATGTCATAGAACTCTGTTCAGGTAACATTATTTCTGAGTCAACTGTCTGAGAAATAATGTTAGACTGATTATATTCACTTGAGTTAGATGTGATATGTGTTATTGAAGTGTTGCCATCTTTATAAAAATCGTATCTTATATTTTTTATATTATCATTATCATCAGTAAAATATGTTATAGACAAAGCACATTTACCTAAATTATCATAAACTAATATAACTGTTTTGTTACTATCATCACGAGAATGTAAAACATCAGCAGTGTACTCATATGGCATTAATTCTTTATACTTATCACCAATAGCTTCTATATAACTATTAACATCATCACTAAACCTATCGGATTTACTAAAGTTTAATAACACATCAGTATAATCATTATACTCTTTATCACATGAACATAAAATAAATAGTAATGCAGCACATATACAATTTAATAAACGCTTATCCATTCCAATTCACCCTTATTGAATTTAACAACAACATTAAAGTAAACATAACAAGAAATATCCTCTGAGCTTTCTTTTATGCATGCAATATCATAAGAATCTTTTCCTTTATACACTTTAGTTATTCTTATAGGTGTTTTACTTTCATCACAATTTAATACAACAGATTTTAATGTATCCAAACCAGACTGTGGTACACTACCAAATTCTTTTTCCAAGTTAGATATGACAGTATCCTCTGAGTTAGGGGTGAGACACAACACAACACGTTCATACTCAGAAATATAATTTTTATTACAAAAGAATATTATAATTAATACTAACAGAGCAATAAATAAAACACCTATAGCAATAAGCAACTTATTACTGAAATTAACACAAATTTTCTTTTTATCCATACAACACCACCTGTATTATTTTATTAGTGAATAGATTCCAACATCAATTAGGTTGTTGTCAACATCAAACCTTAATATAAACATATAACTATTTGTGTAATAATATTCTAATTTACAATCATTTGAAGTATTTACAGCTGTAATAGGTTTTATATCAATGTCATTAACTTTATCAAATACTTCCGACATTCCATTATCACAAAACACAAAAGTATTGAAAGCAGCAGTGATATCAACAGTTTCATCATCAACAACATAATTTTCTATGAATGGGTAGTTAGGGTCAGATAATGCTTCTGCTTCTGCCTTATAAATATCTTTATAATCTTCGCTTAATAATTCAACAAGATATTCTGGATTCTTATGAGTTAGAAACTCATAAATTCTATCGACATTATCACATGTTAAACATTCTTCTACATCACTTACTATATCTGCATTATTATCATATTTTATCATTGCATCCTTATCACATCCTACCATTACGGCTGTTAATAGCATAAATGTGATTATATATCTATTCTTTTTCATTACATCACCTCAGCATATAATGTGGTGTTTCAATGCCATTTACAATCAAAACACCACATTGTATATTATGTACCCTTAAGTACAGCATATCTGCAATCTGTACTAAGGTTGCCACCATTCACCCATGCCTGATTTAACGGTGAACAGTACATTCCTGCATAACCTGCACCTTCACCAGATTGAGCATATGCATTTCCAATGTTTTTACCTATATATTCTGACATACATTTTCCAGAACCTGCATAAAATCCATCTTTTATATGTGTTCCTCTAAAATTACCATGCGACATATAATATTTCTTATTTACCATATCGACTGCTTCAATATACCAAGTATGATTACCAGGTCGCGAGTTAGATACCACAGTGTTAGCCTTATTAGCATCAACATCACCTCTTAGTAATCCCCAACCTGTACGAGAATTAATATTATCTGCTATCTCATAACCATTACCTCTTATATAAGCATACTTGCAATCCTTATTTGTTGGGTTACATATACCCCAAACAGAACGCTCATGAGATACATTTTCATATAAATACATCATTGCTCTTCCTTTTGACCACCAAGTACACTGTCCCCAACCTCCAGAAGCATTACCGTTGTGTTGTTCACTCCAGAAATTAGGATATGTCTGACCACCGGCAGGAACAGTTACATTAATCGTTTCATTATTTAGTGTTACTGCTACTGAATTTGGTATAGTTAGATTTGCTACATGTTCATTCTTTAATGAAGCCAATTCGAGGAACAAATTGTTTGCAGCTATCACAGCTACCTCATTAACAGAACCATCATCATTATAGTAAGGTAATCCGAATGCCCCATTACCTGAACCCACATTAACACTATCAGATTGCTCTTCGTCACCTAAATCAACTTCATATAATCTGTATCTATAATCTCCAGAGTCATCCTGGTAATTATAATAGGCAGTTATTAATTTACCTATATTATTTTGTACAAGTTTGCCTTTACAATAATTGCCTACTGCATATAAAAGACGTACAGTTTTTTGGGAGCTCCCTATACCTAAACAAGATAAACCATTCTGATAATCTTTGAGTTTTTTTGCCTGGGTTAGAATGTAATCTGGATATGTACGTTTGAGTGTTCCATCTTCAATGGCTTTGAGTACTTTACCATAATAACTATCTTCTTTATACACAAAACTGGATGTATTTTTAATTTTACACTCACCTAAGAAGTAATCACCTATAGCATAGTTATGTTTAACCATATCAGGGTTACTAACTGTTGCATTGGCCATCTCATCAAGCATTCCTTCGCATACCATTACCAGTTCTATACTAGCAAGTGTACCAATATAATCTGTTTTGTTAGCTTCAGGGTTGTTAGGCCACAATTCAACATTCTCTCTTGTAAAACGTCCGTTATCATAAATAATATCTGCCATAATACCTATTTCTTCTGGAGTCATCTGTACTTGACTTGCTATCTCATCAAGAGCGAGTTTATTAGCCATATTATAAGCCGAGCCAGGATTCTGTGTATCTCTATCATATCCTTCAACAGCTACTCTATTTATCATAGCAAAATTATAAAACACATCAGGTAACCAACTTATATATCCACGTTTATCGCCATTTCTTACATTACCATAGTTAGGAAGTGTCTGTGATGCCAAATATTGGTACGCCGGGTCTGATACCTTCATATCCCTATTATTAGTTCTACGCATTATATCACCTTCAGCATAATATTTTGCTGTTTTGTGATCAAATAACGCTGCTGCTCCACCCATGATTCCCCTTTGCTCATCTGGACATTCCGGAAACTCCTGTTTACAAATATAAGTACCACCTATATGATAATATCCTGAGAAATCATAATACTGTGTATACTGTTCTTCTTGAATTCCTAAAGGGATACAGCAGTTAGATGAATAATCCTTCTCATATCTTACATAGCTATTAGTAAGTCGTGTGCCAGTACCCTGAGAGAAGCCTGATTCTGATTGCCAAGATCCCCATAAAAATTCACTAGCAATCTTACCTGTGTAACTGTCTCCATTTACTTCAGGTCTATTGTATATCTCGTCAACAAGTAAAAACAAATCAATCCATTTAGCTGGAAACTGCTTCGATTTACTATCAACACCATATATCTTATAATCTTCAAAAAATTGTTGCATTGATTGCATACTATCATAATCAGACTCAATTAAATCTCTATCTAATGCGTTTGCCATCAATATCCATTTCTCGTAGTCAGTTAGATTCTTGCCGCTACTATTTTTATCTTCTGAATTATAAGTTCCTGGGTCTACAACAAATTTAAGGTCTTCAGTTATTATAACTACAGACGTGCCTATCACACAAATGAATAAAACCAAAGCAATAAGAAATGCTACTATATTGGCGGATATTCCCGTTATAATTGATACAACACTTACAACCCACCTTATAATCCCTAGAAAAATCATTGCAATAATCTTAATAATTGAAGATACACTCTTTACTATTCTTTTCTTTCCGAATAGCATATTCACTAAACTCTTTGAGTTAGATGTGGGCTTTTCTTTCATAATACGCTACATCCTCCTCTTGGTGTCACGAGTAAGGAATACATTAGAATTAGCCAACGATGGTGGTACAATAGCCTTTATAAGAGCAGCTTCTCTTCCATCAATACGAGCAATAAATACATGTTTATACAAATCTGGCTTATCTAACATTTTCTTATACTCTTCTTGGCAGTTAGCAAGTCCAAGATTTCTACATATTGGATCAATTTGTTCATAATTATTAATCTTTCCAATTATAGATGTCGTTATGTTAGATCCAATAGCCTTTAATGCAGGGTCTGACTCCAACGTAGTCGCAAGTTCAATTGGTGAGTTAGTTACTACCAGAGTTATAGCGTTCCTCTTACGATTACCAGTAATCTTGGTTGTTGTTATACCCTTTGCGTAAGTATTATTAAGATAACGTTGAAATTCTTCAACAATATCAAATGTAAAAGCCCCTCGACTCTTGTTGTACAACAAAATAACATTTGATAAGTAGTTAGTGGTTATGAGTTTAAGCAGTGATGGTTTATCCATATGACCATCTGCACTTTCATCTTTTAAGTCCATATGTAATACAATTAGCGGACAATCTCCGTCTAATTTACGTTGAATTTCAGCAATAGAAACTCTATTCTTAAAAAGATAACTATATATGCCATCATCTTCGAAATAAATACGAAGAGCGTCTATTAACATATCAAGTGAATCAGAGTATTTCAAATAATAATCTTTATCATCCCGCTTCTTACAAATATACCTATAAAGAATCTTAAATGACAAGTTAGATGAGTTACACCAAGTATATTTATCTTTACGATCAATACCATAATCATTAAACATATCATTATAAGCATCATTTAATATAGCACGTTGTATATTAGTTAGATGTTCATCATTATTTGAAACAAGTGCATCAAATAATGTTATAGTAGTTGTAACACTCTCATCTAATAATCCTGCGTCTGTTAAGGTATCACCAGTTAGATTTGCTATCTCTGTGCTATCATAATACAAACCAGACCCAGCTGACATGGATATTACTACACCTCCAAAGTGGTTAGCAAGTGGTATATATTCACCATCTCTGTCCATAACAACCACTGAATAGCCTGCGGCCAATACGTTAGATGTAAGTGATTTAGTCATGTAAGATTTACCAGAACCAGTGATACCTGCCACTAAAAGACACTCTGCCTCACCAAATTTACCAACAAAGTTTTTATACACTGCCTTGCCAGTATCAATATCATAACCAATTGGTATTTCAACATCAGATAACTTACCTGGAGTATAATCTGTAATTTCAGCCACTATTTCATCAGTTATTGGGAATCTTGGCATATCATTATATAATGTCGGATTGCCTGAAGACACTGGTGAGAATAATAAGCTAAAGTCCCAGAGATTTCCTTTTATATTCTTTAAACCTAATCCACGTGATGTACATAATGCGTATAATTTCTGCTCTGCGGTGTATAAAGCGTCAAGTTCTCTGCTGCTATCACTTGTGGAGCGATTAACACATAATTCTATCAGCATTGTCATTACTGGAGTAGAACATCCATCACCTGATGCACGCAGCCAGTATTCCCATGACTTTTTAAGCCAGTTAGTTGCTTTATCATATTGTAATTCCTGGTTAGATTTCAAGTTATGTCTTTCAATATTAGCATCTCCTTCCTTTATTGTATTTTCCCATGCACTAGCACGACTTCTCATTTCTTTACTTGACCAGTCAATAATATGACTTTCAAGATTAATCTTGAAATTAACTGAAACACTTTCTTTAATCTTCACTGTATTTCCTGAAGAATCAGTTATAGATGACTCGCCTATCTCAATTTGTCTCAATATAGTTATTAAATCCTTAGGCATCTCATCTGAAAATGACTCTATAACATAATATTTACGTATACTACTTCTTGTTATAATTTTATCATACCCGATTATAACTTTGTCATCAGTAGTTATATTTACATCAAGTTTTCTTGAGTTAGATTGTAGTCTACGCCTTAATAAATCTGTATACATTTCAAGTGGCTTTATTTTTCTGTCTAAAGGGTTACTACTTTTAGAATTTGTCTTTTTCTTAAACATACTATTCTACACCTCTATATAATTAAGCTTCAGTTTGATTTAAATACACACTATAAAGCTATAATAAATATTTAAATCAAACTGTGGCTGTATCTGAATTTATCAAATACAACCACAATATTAATTCTATTTACTATATAAATACTTAAAAAACTGATTCTTTCTCATTGTAGTCATTCTCTTCATACGTGCTTCCTGCCTTGTTTCTGTCGATATATCAACAGAATAAGCTACATTATCACCTGTACTATAAGAAACAACACATTTACCAACATCAAGTTTATAGTCAGATATCTCATCTGGCGTATTAACAAGAAATAAGGTATCAAGTCCAATATAATCAATAACAGCAAGCTTGTCAACACAAAGTCTATCAATAACAACTATATATTTTGCAGACTGTATACCAATATGTTTTAATGTAGTTAGATTCAAGTCTGTTACAACATGTATTAAGCTATCATCATTTAAATAACCTAATGAGTCATATAATTTATTGTGGAACTCATTGGATTCTCTGTCGAGAACAATAACCAGGTAATCTGTTCTCTTTCTGCATATAAATGAAAGATATTCTAACACACAATCAATATAAGCAAAATCACCAATCTCTTTTAAATAAATCAATCTACTTACGTTATTCAATACAAGCTTATCAGGTGTAAGTATAGGCAAGTAATCATTAATATTAGTTTCTGAGTTAGAGTTACTCTTCAGGAGTTTAATCTGTTCACGAAGTTCCTGTATAATCAGATCCTTATTGGTATCAGTAACATTTAAACTCTTATTCAATTCTTTTTCATATTCAGAATTCTTTATCTGTAATTCTTCATTGTAAGCCTCAAGATGGGCAATCTTTTCTTTAAGATTAATTATTTCATTAGCATCTGATACCTTACTACCATTAAGTGCTTTAAGATTAGCAATTTCTGTATAAAGATTCTGTATAGTATCATCGGATTCTTTTATTTTATCTTGCAACTCTGGAATTTTAGTCAATGCCTCAGTAGCTTTAGAAAGTTTATCAGCTTTAAGTTCAAGATAGGAAATTTTCTGCCTTAACTCAAGATTATCATTCTTCACTTTATTAAATTGTGTTTCATAAGTATTATTATCTTCAGTGAGCTTAATAAGTTGTTTCATCTTATCAGCAGTGCAATTCAAGTTCTTTATAGAATATCTTGCAACACGAACAAACTCATTCTTATCCATCTTAGAGATAGCGGTTAACAAACTGTCAAACTGCTCAACAGCAGTCAGTAATCCCTCCTGTTTTAATACAGATTTATACTTGTAGTTAGATACTTCAATATTATATAACCCGTCTATGTTTTTAAGAATATTATTCTTTAAGTCATTAATCGCCGTATCATCATTACCTACTAATATATAAAAGAATCCCAAAATGTTCAGTGACTCAATTAATTCATTATCTTCATATGAAATAGTAATAATTGTGCGTGCAGGGTCATATCCTTTAACATCATTAAAATCAGATACATCCCTTAATACAGTTACTATATCATCTACATTTCCTGAATCGCTTGAGTTAGATTCACTGAACAATTCAGTTTCATTTACACTCTCTTTATCAAACTCAGACACCATAAAACTCCCCTTTCTAATTAATTAGCTACTTAGTTTCTATCTGATAAGCTGTACAGTATACTTGTACAATAACTGTGCATCATATCACTATAAGCAGCAGCAGGCTGTCTATAAGAAGCCTGATTACCTATATTAGATATCAAAGGTATCTCAACAAGTACTGGCATATCAACAAAATCATCCTGTTGTGTCATATTAAACATAATATCAGAGAAATTCTTCTTTGATATCTTTTTATTATTATTCACATTTTCAGGGGATATCATATTTAAAACAAATGACATCTTATTCATTATATGAGAAAAATCACTAACATTCTTAAATGCATTTGGGTCAAGAAGATTAGCATCATTAACAATTGTAATCATATCATTACTACTAACATAAATTATAGAGTTAAACACATATGCAAGTTCAGCATGGCTTACAAGATAATTCCACGGTATATCAACAACAATCAGATTATACATTGTAAAGAATGATGTAAACATATTCTTTAATTTTTCTGTACTTATCTCATCAAGGTATTTTCTATTATATTCACACGTAATGTCTATACCGAGATGAGAAAGTCTTGTATGTGTTTCATAAGCGTATTGCTGAGTTAGATGTGGGGATTCTACTGCACCTGCAATACCAGACTGAATAGATGCACTATAGTCATTTTCTATATTCATATAAATACAACTTTGTGTCCTTTTTATAAAATCAAGGTCTACAATAAGTGTATTACACATCCTTTCTGCACCAACAAATCCAAGACTTGCAGCAAGTGTTGATACACCTATACGCCCACCACCAGTAATTGCAATTATTTTCGGTCTTCTTACCATTGACAACTGTTCTTTATTAAACTTCTTCTCAGATTTACGTGCCATTCTAACATTATCTCTATTATTACCAAATATACCCTTTATACCTTTCTTTTCCTTTCCACTTGGTGTAACAGTAACTTCAGGTGTAGGTATACTGGGTTCTTCTTCATCTTCGAATAAATCATCAATACTATCATTTACAGGAGGTTTAAATACCGGCATTTCAGTGTTAACAGACCCACAATACTCGTCTGACTTAAAATCATTATAGCAGTTAGAGTCTTCAGTGTCTATATAACTCTCAACTTCAGGTGTATCAGACTTATCATGTTTCAATATTTCAGGTGTATCAGACTTATCATGTTTCAATATTTCAGGTGTAACAATATCATCTGAAATTGGGTTGGATGCAACTTTCTTCTTATTAAATAAAGGCTTTCTTATAGTAGGCTTATTCTTAACAGCCTTTACTTTGTCAGAGATATCATTTGTATAATAATTTTCATCAGCTACAGCAACTGGTTCGTCATCATCAATAAGGACAGCTACAGGCTCATCATTACCATCTTCAACCACATCAACCGGTTCATCGTTATCAGCATCATCATCAACTACAGCAACTGGCTCATCGCTATCTTCTGTTATTTTTGACTTTTTATTACGACTTCCAAAAAATCCTCCAAATATTCCAGAATGCCTTTTAGTCGAGTTAGATGCGTCATCTTCAACCTCAACAGATTCATCATCGTCATCAGTCAGGGTTACGACAACATCTTCTTCATCTTTCTGTTGTTTAACAACTTTTCTCATAGTTTCTACTTCTTTGCTGACATTAATCTTCTTAGCACCAAAAACAGCAGAGACTACATCTCCCGGTGTCTGTTTTTCAATCTGTTTATAGTCAAAATTATCAAGATGCAAACATATTTCACTTGAATAATCCAAAAGTTTGCTAACTGACCCTTTTTTCTCAATAAGTGTAACTGTCTGATTATCAGAAAGATTCTGAGATATAATAGTTATAGAATCCATTATATCATCATAAAAGCTATCTGGCAAATTATCTTCACCAATAAGTGATACTAATATTACCTTATTATAAACTGAACCATTATTCTTCAACTGATTAGCAAGAAATGTCAACTCTTTAAATATATCTACCACAATCAACTGATTATAACTCTGTATACGCTCTTTTATTGTATGATAAGCTTTATCAGTACCTCTATTAGCTGCAATGATATGTAACGCTACTCTCATTTTTATACAACTCCTTTATTACTTATATGTCTTTGAATAACTCTTCAAATGGGTCTTCATCGTCATCATCGTCACAATCTTCAGATTTATTTGAGTTAGATGTGTCTATATCTGCAACAATATCATTTTTACTCTCAATGCTACATAAATCCTTATCAACTTCATTAAATAATTCTGCAAACGGATCATCATCATCATCTTCTTCAAATAATTCTGCAAACGGGTCATCATCTTCGCCGTCATCATCAATAGATGATTTCTCAGAAACACCATCATTAGTATTATCACTTTTGAATGAATCTACACATATACTCTCATTAATTAAATTACATTCTTTTTCATCTTCAGTACAACTATCATTAATGTCAATATCATCATCAACAGGTGTAACATAAGCAGCTTCCTCGTGTCTTTTACGACTATTATAATTCAGCTGCTCTTCAATCTCCTCGTCATTTATCTGTTTATGTGAGTTAGATTTACTAATACCTTTTTTCACAAGATTTCTATTATCATGTGTATCTTGATTATTATTTTTTGTTTTTATTTCATTCTCAAGTTCTTCAATATATCTCTCCATCTCTTCTTCATCGAAATCGTCCTCGTCATCCTGAGTTATAGCCTCTTCAACACTAACATCTGCACCAATTACTTTAATAATTTTTACAAACTGCTGTGATATATTAGATACATTCACGTCCATTAATTCCTGTAAATTAATTCCTGATACTTTATGAAGTACCTGCAACATCTCTACCATATCTTGCTCATCACAGATCTTTACATCAGTGTATAAGCTGTCTTCTAGATAACTACATGCATTTTCAACATTACTACGTAGATAAGCTGTTGCTTCTGATGTCTTAGCTGTAACAACAATATACTCTACTGTACTACTACCAATGTTATCAAGCGTTCTATATTCTCTGAGTAACTCTGCACCAAACTTACGTAACTTTTCATTCTTATTATTATTTACATACACTTGATAGTTAGATTCAAGGGGCGTAGTATTTGCATCAGATATATGATAATTGAGATACTCTATATCATATCCTCGTGACGATATATCTCGTATAAATAGCTTGAATGCCTCTCTATGGTGTTTCTCATGTTCAGGTACTCTGGAAATTGTAAAACCCTTCTCGAGTTTAACAAATATCTTTGACGTGTTATTAAAATAAGCACATATATCATTAGTCATAGAATGTATCTCCCAAAGATCAGATATCGTACCATCTTCATGCATTAATAACTCCTTATACAACTTCATTTGTTGAGGCTCTCTAAATACTAATAGCATAAGTAATATTACATACGTATAGATAGATGCAGCTATTGCCAGTATTAGAAATATAGGGCTAGCTATAAATGACGAGAAAAAGAAGTCGCTACGAACTTTAGCTATTATAATTAACAACAATACAAATATCACAGTACAAACTATGAACATAAGCAACTTCTTTTCTCCGGATTTCTTAATAGGATATGAGATGTTTAAGGGCATAAACACAGTACTATCATTTCCTGTGTTTATTCTCTTTTCATTACTCTCCATCTTCACTCTCCTCAATATTCTTTTTACGCCGTGCTTCTTGAATATTTCGACGTACTACATTATTATCAAATTTATCATTAGATTTCTTTGTGGTGTAGTTAGATAAAAGCTTATTCGCCTTATCTGCAATGTCACTAACAAGAGTTTTTATAGCAGATGTAGACATAACTTTCTTGAAGTCATCTAACACTTCTGATACTGCATCACCACCAAATTGCTTAAGGTTCTTAAAAAACCTAATTAATAACTTAAATGACCAAATAAATATAGAAATTCCTAAAAGCAAAAAGATTATAATTGAAATACTAACAGCTGCGCTTGTATGTGCTGTTAATAGTAAGCCATTAAGCAATCGTATACTCAACAGTATACAAACTTCAAACAAGAACAGTAAACCTGTATATTTCAACACATTCAACAAGGTTTTGGTAACTATCATATCATTAATATATAATGTACTAATCATACAGGATACAAACAAACCAAGATGTATCACTGACATTATTAAAAATGACAATATAAGCACCACTTCTGACAGAGTTAGAAGTATCGCATTAATTAATCCATATTCCTTATATACCACAAAAACAATATTATCATCACTAACAATCTGTTTATAGTCTTTAGAAAACATGGATTTAAATAACATATCTGTACTAATACTACTTGTACATATACCGGTAAATACATTATCATTGGCAAATTCTCTATTAAACTCAAAAGTAGTATTCAATGCTGTCATATAAATCAGTATATTATCACTTATGGTATCATCACCATATTTATTGCAAAGTTTAGAAATATCCTTATATGTACGTTTATTTACTTTATAAAGTCTTGTTTCAAAATTACTAAGTCTTGATGACTTGTTACCGGTGTGCTCCTTTAATAATCCATATGAAGCATAAACCCTATCAGCAATTCTACCTGTTTCTTTAGTTATATTACTACTTGAAAACGCCCAATTACTCATATGAGTATTACTACCTTTGTCTATTTTAAATGCATTTGAGTAATATAACTCAAACATATTTCCCTGAGTTAGATGGACGAAGGGGTTTCGTATAATATTATTAGAATCTAAATTAACATTATCATAATACTCCTCCAGTTCAATAAAATCGTTTACAATATCGCTAAGAAGTCTATTATTATCACAATTAATAGATGTAATATCAAATAAGTTACTAAGTCCACAGATATCCTTAACCTCTGTGTCATTATAACACAGTACATACGAATCATCATTATACATTTTACTAAAATTACCACGCGACTTCATAAACTGACTTTCCATTTGTGATTTAATATCTTGACTGTTGCCATTATCTGTAGATTGTTCATTAGTGATATATAAGCTATAATCTGATAAATTTTTAGATGTACAGTAGCTTAAATACTGGTACATATACCAATCATAAAAGTAAAAGAATACACTATCACCATATCTCTCATAATTTACTGGTACAAATCTATCATAGCTATACCAGGACTCTGATGTTCTCTCATTAAACACTTTTAATTCTGATACTCCACTTAACTGAGTTAGACCATACAACTCTTCTAACTCAATTGATATTTTATTACCATTATTATCTGCCAATACCTCTATATATGGCTTTGAATTCTCCTTAAAGTATAAGTCATCAATAAGTATATCATAATCTGAGCCGTATAATTCTTTTGGTACTTTATTCTGATTATATTCCATTCCTGTAACTACAACATCTGTTGTTAAATCAGATAATAATACATTTGATACCATATTAAATAAGTTACTGGTAAAGTACAACATAAATACAGGAATAAAACCTAAAGCTAAAATCTTAGAACAATTAGCAATGATTTTCGTACTCTCTGAGAATACACTCCTTATTAATAATATTACTATAGATAAGGATACTATGACTCCCTGTATAATTAAGTACCATTTAAATATATCACTATATAAAATTAAATTTGAGAACAAACTAAAGTTTAAAAACGTACCTACAGACGAGTTAGATAAGTTAGAGTGTAAATATTGACACAAACCAGTTATCAAATTAGATGTGCCTGTTATAGGGTACTTTACCACTTGAGATATCAAATCCATCATATATCTTGCTTCAGACCCATCATCTTTTAATTCAGACACCCATCTCTCAAGATTATCTCCATAGCCATTCTTATATACACTAAGCATAAGTAATGGTTGATTATAAATGCAGTTATATACTTCCGTTGTAGCACGTACTGAGCTTTCTGACACAGAATTATTTATTATAATATCCTTTATGTCAATATTCATGCTATTATTTGTTATACGAGTATAGTATAACCGGTTCACATTATTATCTGATAATATATTATAGGGTGTCAGAATAGTATCTTTATCTGTATACAGTTCTCCAGTAGTTATAGACTTAGCATCAAACTTTCTTACAATAGGTGACTTGTTTATATAATAACCGTCCCATAAGGCTGCAATAAATAATATGTCATCCGTAGTGTATGACACAAAATCATTTTTAATATAAGGATTTCTCATAACATATTTTGTACCATTTACTTTATCCATTTCATTATCTGTACTCTTATATATTGCTTTTATTAAGCCTTTGTATTCACTATCAAGTATACCACCCCTTACAATTTTAATATTATCTTCTTTTTTATTCCAACCTGAAGCATCATCAATAGTATATAAATTTATAGGTAAAGAAACATAAGGTATATCACTACCTGTTCTACTATCATTAGCTCTCTTAGCAATCTCATTAGTATAATTCCATACTGCACTGTTCGGTAATGCATTATTCTTTTTATTTGTCATTGTTGGAATATTTGTGTTGAGAGTTAGATATGTGAAGAATTTAGAAGCATCTATAAATGTTGATAACCATAAATTCTCAATATTATATACACCGGTACTATTATGGTCTTCCTCAGATGTAATCTTACTGCGAGACTTACACACATCAGATATAGAATTTGGCATGTTTCCATTAAGTATAGCATACTGTGATAACGAACCACCATTAGGAAATACACCCTTATGATTGTCAAATATAGGTATAAAAGGGTATGTAACATTGTGAATTCCATCAAGCATCATTCCTGGAATTTTATTATTAGTACTAAAGTACACCATGTTTCCAGCATAAGCATATCTTGGGGTATTAAATGGCGTACATATATTGCCATCTTCTGATATAATTGCACTATCATTTGCATTTGACACAAACATCTTACCATCGGACATGCCTACACCTTTTAAGTCATATGAGTTAGATGTTCCTATGCATTCATAGAATACCTCAGGGAGTATACGTTCAAGTGTCGCATCTCCTCTGAATGAATCATCATTAATCTCTATTTCATCATTATCTGAAGTAATATTATTCAGAGTGTAATTAAATGTCGGATATTTCAAATTATCATACCATTCTTTTGGTGAGTTACTTTCATTATCAGTAAGCATAGACATGAGAGTTAGAGAACCAACATAAAGTGTAGTACTATCTATAAATGCGGATAAAAGATTTGATCTTCTATCTGTGCTGCTATAATTTATTCTTGGTATCCATAAATCCCTTGAAACAATTCCATCAGGTGATTTAATGTCTGTTACTTGAAACGAACCTTTATCTGTTGTTCCATACATTCCAATAGCTGTGTCATTATCTACAATAGGTGATACTATTTTATCCAATGCTTGTTTATTGGTAATTGTTATAGATGAGTTGTCTACAGCAGTTAACATTTTATTACTACCATCTATTTGCACCTGATATCTCTGTGTGATTTGATTAGCATAATCGTCATACACTACACCAACCACATCCTCATCATCAAGACTATTTGAAGAATACAAAGGATTCGCATAAGATGGATATACTACAACATAACGACCATTATCTTCAATACACAGATTACCATACATATCAATAAATAAAGGTTTGTCAACAAATTTTTCAAGAAACTTAGATAGTGATTTACCATCTGCATCCTCATTGGAATACTTCATTGCGTTAGTTAGAAACACAGTATTATACATAAACGTGCTATCAGTATTAACATAACAAGGAAGGGCGATCTCGATTACACTAGAATTTCTAAGTATTTCATCATATATGGCCTCCTTATCTTTATTAAGTAAATTATAGTATTCATTTAATTTAACAAAATAAGTTGTGTTATCAGTGGCAGTGCTTTTATTAACTGATGCACTTACAATATCTGTAGTATTTTCAGTATTCTCATAAGATGTGCTAACACTATTCATAGTTTCCTCTAATGTTATATCTGGTGATAATACTTCAGTAATAGCTGTTTCATTGCCTTCTTCTGTAGTATCTGTGTTGTATTCCAGATTTACAGCATAATTATCTTTTAAATATAAAACATTACCATACAACATATCACTTACTGTAGCAATCTTATTAGCTTCTGTAAATACATCAGTATAATAACTATCTCCCTTAAGAACTTCAAGAACATCTACAAAGTTAGATGAGTTAGATTTTAGGTAACTAATATAAGAATTAATGTTGTCTACAAAGCCAGAATCTATATCATCATTATTGAACTCTATCGAATTTAAGTTACTCTGTAATGAAGTCCACTGTTTACTATTGGCAACATCTTTAATAGTATTAACATATGGAATTGTAAACTGTGATAATATCATATTCCACTTAAATACACTTATATCTTTTTGTGTCATATACTTATTCTTTATTAACGCAAGATGCTCTTTTTGTGTTTGTGTGTAGTTAGATATACGATATGACTTATTAGATCGCTCCTGAATTTCTTTATCTTTATCTTGTAACGGATTATCATCCTTATCTGAAAAGCTTTCTATTCTATTTGAACAATCGAATATATACAATTCTTTAATGTCGGATGCCTTATATTCAGAGAACTTAGTTCTGTCTGTAATTTTTGTTTTTATCACTTCAATATCTTTTTCATCTTGAGTTAGATCTCCACAAAGCACATAACTGTATAAATCAATCTTAGCAATAACACCTTTTCCCTCTTTACTATAATCTATTAATAACTTCATTAAATCTTCTTCTGTTTTATAGTCTTTTTCATAACTAAGTACTTTTGATAATACAGTTGTTCCAGATGCACTATTACCATCAGGAACAAATGACAATACGGCATTCCAATCAGTTATATTGCCATTATTATAATAATTATTATCATTAATCCATTTTACAAAAATACTTACAGTAAAATCATAGTTTCCTAACATCTTTGCCTGGTTAATCAATTTTATAGCTGCAAGAACTGAAGAACCTTTAGAACTAAATGAAACATTATCTTCTCCAGAATTAAGCTTTAATTCAGAATATTCAGAATTACCAATTGTCCAATCTTTCCAACCAACTACAGATTTACCATAGTTACTAGTTACAACTGTTTCACAAACTGTAGTATCTACATTAGGTATCTCTGCTGCTAAATTAGTTAAAGGTGCGATATTATTTGCTGTCAATATTACTGCACTTATAAAGGCTACAATATTTCTTGTTATTTTCATTTTAGTTCTCCTTTCTCATTCTGCAATTGTGCTTGTGCACATTGAGTTAGATTAAATGCACAAGCACAATTGCAGAGATGACAATTTAACATCTCTGCAATCTATTATTAATTATTGTCTGGTTTGTTAATCTTTCTTACTTTAACGGACTTATACTTTTCTCTTGATTTATCAATACACTGCTTATTATATGACCTTTTATTCCATATACCGTCAGACTTTGACTTATACTGCTGCTTACCACTATAAGGTAAAGATGTTATAGGTTTTGTAATTACACGTCTACTCGGTTTATTATTTGTACTCTTAATTGATTCTGAGTTAGCTTGTGATAATTCACTACGTCTGCTTATTATATTTTTACGACGTAATTCAGTATTATCTGTTTTACTTTTACTATTATTGTTTACATTAATTACATTATTTCCTATTTTAACAGATGGACTTGTTATATTATTGGCATTACTATTAAATAAAGCATAAGACATTTTAGCAACACTTGCAGTTATTTTATCTGTTATTATCTGTCCACCAAAATGCTTTATGTCTTTAATAAGTATGAATAACATTTTAAATGTTATAACTGCTGTGAATAAGTACAAGGCAATCATTAATAACGATGTTATCATACCAAACGCCCCAACTTTAGCAGTCATGTTCATCATCACAACAGTTGTAGACAATATAACAAACTGAGTTAAAATGATGACTGCCAGTTGAGATACAAGTCCAATCCACATTTGTGCATTCTGTTTTGAACTTCTAAATGAGTAAGATATGCAAATATAAGCACATATCAAAAACATTGCAACTATAAGCAAGCCACGAGTGATTACGGTAACTCCAACAAGTATTTCAGCTATTGCAACAAACTGTGAAGTGATAAAACCACCATTACTCTCATATATCATATACATAACTGACCTGTTTTTAACAACAGCATCAATATCTGGAGCAAAAGTCGCTCTCATAAACTTATCGAGATCAAGTGTATCATCATTCAAATGCTGCGGTTCAACTTGATTTCCTTTTAACCCACTGCCACTAAACTCTTTATTAAATTCATATGTGCAAGTTAATGCTATATTAAATATCAAAGTTGCATCTCTTATATCACCTTGCAGATAGTCTATCTGGCTTGACACTTGTTTGTATATGTTTTTATTTACTTTTATAAGCTTCTTTTCTAATTCCGTAAGTTGATACTTATTACTTCCTAAATGGTTCTGTAATAAACCTGAGGATGCATAAACTCTTCCAAACAATCTTCTATTTGAAAAATTATCATATGCAAAACAACCGAGTCTGCTATAATCAATAGCATCATCACCAGTCTTTATACTGTTGGCTGTGTCTAAGTCATAATCAGAATACCACTCTGGATATGTGTTCATTAAATAGGTAGGGGTAAATTTATAATCTTTAAATGAATCAGACCTCGGATTATCAGTGATTACATCTGTATAACTCTTTATAGCCTGCCACTCATAACTGTCAGTTAGATAAGCCAGTGGGTAAAACTTATGTGCTATTCGTGTACTGTATTGTGCTTCAGAACTATTAGGATTCTTCTTACTTACACCACTACCTAACTCTTTAATATATAATCCATAGTCACCAAGCGTATCCTCAAAGTCTTCACGTACTATTTCAGACCACTTAGTAATTGTTCCATCACCATAGTTAGATTTACAGGCTCTTGCGTATTCTGAAGATATTGACCCCATGTACTGGTTGTTATAAGGACTTGTCATGTTGAATAAATAAGATAATCCAAACATATCAGACATTCCAATATAATCTTCATTTGTATTGTCCTTTACGTACACATAATCAGGGTCATTATACATTTTATATATACCATTATATGACTTTAAAAGCATATATCTTTCGGCATCCCACATTCTAGAAGCATAGGCTGACCATAATTCTTCATTCTCGTAGTTAGGTAGTGAGTAATTCCTTGCAGCTGAAGTAAACACTGACTCTTCAGCACCTGATACAGATGACCAGTACTTAAGATACTGATACTTAACATAATCATAAAAATAATAGAATATACTAACATCATAATTCTTATAATTTACAGGCACAAAGTTATCATAATTATAATACAAATAACTTACAGCTGAGGAACAATCTGTATAGTATTCGTCAATTGTCTTACCATCAACATTCATTTCAGCCAATTTGGCCTCAGATATGGCGGCTGTTAACAATTCAGAATAACTTACAGAATCATACAAATCTTTTAAATTTACTTCATCATATTTTAATTCTTTATTATACTCATCCCACCCTATTGGTAAATTAATAGTTAGATCCTTATAAAACTCAGTTATTCCATCAAATTGATCTTTGTACATCTGATATGCAATTTCAAATGTTATATTCAATGCTTCTGTCTCTGCAATATCACTTTCTGTTTCAACAAGAGCAATCTTTCCACTTGCATCTTTCATAAAAAATCTACTTATAGTGCTTAGTGACTCATTTGTACTATATAACAGCAATACAGGTATAGTACTTGAAATTACAGTTATTGATAACTCTCTTATTACAGAATTTAGCGATTTATCTTTAGATACCACATAGTTTATCAATCTTATTACAATTATTACTGAGATGAATATCCCTGAAATGATAAGATACCATTTTATAACATTCCAACTTATAAGTGAGTCTATAATCCAACTTATATTAAACATATTACCGGCACTTCCACAGGCTACATTATTATGCACCATTTGTGTGAAACCAAGTACAATATTACAGATAGATACAACAGGATGCTTTAAGAAGTACTCAATACTGCTCATCATAGAATCAGAATCAAATTCTTCAGTATCTTCTAATTTACCTAATAAATGTGTTAAGTTGTCGCCAGAAGTATTTTTACAGATAGATAAAATATAAGCACCATAATTAACTGATACTCTGTTTATATATGAGTTAGATACATTAATGCTTTTTGCAGTACCAGCTCCAACACCACCCTTACTTCCAAGTGTTAATGTGTTTTCTACACTTGAGTCTTGTGATACAGTCCAAATCAAAGTATTGTTTGGATTTTCTCCACTAATTATCGTACCAATTGAAAATAAAGTATCATCTGGGTATAAATAGTCGTCACCAAGATAAATGGCACTATCACCCAAACTATGTGTAGTTTCTTCACTATCTGCATCTGAATTTGAGTTAGATGTTATATTATCTAAACTACTAGAAGTATCACCATCGCCATCAGATTCAATGAACATAATCTTATTGTTTAATGGTGTTTGTGGTAAATAATAGTTCAACCACACAAAACTAAGAAGTGTTAAATCATCGAGAGGATATTCTTCAAGAACATCAGATACACGCTGATCTATAAGGAAATAACGCAGTGAGGATACTCCATCTGAGTTAGATACTCCATATGGTCTAAACAAACCGTCTTTATTTGAATCATATAACTTATTGGTTCCAGTATAGTAACTTTTAATGCTTCTATCCCTTATGCTATCTTGTATGGTGGCAGTATAGTAATCTGAACTATTTATTGAACTTGACCACACATTCCAATCCTGACCAAAATCTAAAGTACTGTCTAATAATCCTATAGAAACATAACGACGACCAGCTATTCTATCAGATTTAGTCATATCAAACATATCCTGTAAATATTTGTTAGAATATTTTATATCTCCACTAGTTTTTGTACTTCTATTCATTCCATATAACACACTATTATCAGGCACTGTTTCAGAAGTGTAATTAAATGTTACATAGGATTTAAACTTATCACTGTCTAATGCAAATGCATTCCAGAGTAACTCAGGCTCTTGTATAATCTGTTGTTTTTCAAAATCTAAACCAAGAGAACGATTGTTATTATTTATACCATTAACAGCATCTGATGACCAAGAAACAGCATTACATAAGTCCATAGAAGGTGCTACATAATAATCTGTTATCAAGTTAGATATCATAATATACTTACCAAATCTTGTACTCTGAAGTGTTGGACTTGGTGAAAATAATCCTTTACGAAAAGCATGCTGTAACATGAATGGATATTGAGTATAATTTAATTTAGCACTACTTGTAGAATCTGTTATATTTATTGCTTCATAACCTTTGTATATTACTCTGGAATCTGATGGTATACTTGAACCATGCAGTTGAACATAACTTCCATCATTAATCGTTGGTCTATTAACCAAACAAGTTAGACTACTATTTGCTATTAGATAACTATCATTAACCTTTATACCATTTACGCCTTCATCATCACAATTTGATGAATTTAGCAACATATTTGTATAATATTTGTCAATTACAATTTGGTTTGAAAATAATCCTGACTTGTTAGAGTAATTATACTTGCCATCATCAAATTTTGTATAGGTACTCTGCTGTTCAGAAAAACAATCATAGAAGTTATGATTTTCCCCATCATAATAGTTAGATACGCCAGAAGACCCAAGTGCACTCTTTACAACATTCCTACTGTCTCTACTATAGGACGCAAGTACCGTCTTATTAAACATAAAGTTATTAGTCGTGTCGAATTGTATATAAGGTATTATATCTGAACTAGTGAATGAAGATGTGCGTCTATTATATACACCACCAACATTCTTGAAGTCATTATTTGGCGTCTTATAATATATTAATGAATTACCATAAGAACCTTTTCCATCAGCAGCACCTAAGTAATCATCATCTTCAACACCAATCTCGCCATTAGGCCCATAATATGACTTTGCATCTTTATATGACTTCATTACAAGCTTATTATCTATTATCTGTGATACATTACTGTTACCAGTTAGAGTTGACGGATTTTCACGTGAACTAACTTCATTAATCCAACTGGTTACATTTTTATTACTTGAGATATCTACTGTCTTAAACTCACTGCCAGTGTAGGCATAGCCAGCAAAATCATCTTCGTTGAGCTCAAGAGATGTAAACATAGGATTTGCATAAGCAGGGTATACTACAACATACTTAAACTCACCATTAATATTACAATACGCACAGATATTTCCCCATCTATCTACATATAACTGGGAGTTGCCAAGTGATGATATAAAATCATTATAAGTTGCATAGCCGCTTACACGTAAAGCATTATTAACAAACAGTGCATTATACATTAACGTACTATCTGTTTGTATGTAAACAGGGAACGTGACATCAATCGTTTTACATGAATTTTTTATATCAGCTACAACATTCTCCTTCTTATTCTCTGATTCTGTCATATACTGTTCACCAAGTTTTTCATAGGCTTCAGTTAGAGATGTGGAAGATGCAGCTTCACCTGTAAGAGCAACTTTATCTTTTACATAAAAAATCTGTTCATCAATCAAATCATTCTTAAACATATCAGTTATGTAAGCTGGATTATCATCACTTTTATACAATGGACTATATGACACTTCACCATTTTCCATTAAAACATCATAGATTGCTGGAAAGTTATAATCAGTTGTAGCAGTTTCCATTAACTTCTGTAAAGATGATGCCATTTCTTCACCTGACAATTTGCTTACATTATCTTTTACTAAATCTAAATATGGATTATCAGTTATAGTTAGATTCTTGTCTTTCATCTGCTTCCAGTATTTAGTCTGAAGAACGTCTTGTATGTTATTATAATAAGGTATCGTGAACTGTGATACAATAAAATTCCACTTAAAAGCATCGTATTCTGTTACACTCATATACTTATTTCTAAGTATTGCCCATGCTTCTTTCTGTGAATCAGACATATCTTTTGTTAAGTCAATATCTTTATTATCAATAGTTTCTTTTACTTGATTCTCAGCACCACTAAGGGGATTCTCACCAGTTGTGTTACTGGAATTATTATCTGAACTTGAATCATCTGATACTTTCTTGTTAAAATAATCTTTAAGTGATTTAATAAGACTAGCCTGAGTCTGTTCAATAATACCCGCATTATTCAAGTTAGATTTCATTGCATTTATGGCATCATTAACATTAGAGTATTTACTATAATACTCAGGTTTTTGTATTATACGCTTCCATATTGTGTTTGCTTCATTAGTGACAGCAGTGCCAGGTGTTTGTTTAAATGTAGTAATAAGTTTATTACTTATCTGTGCAATAGTTAATCCATAAAAATCACTATCTTGCCAACTCCTACCATCGTTAGATTCCTTTAAATATTCCTTTATAGCTTTAAATGTATCTTCTAAATCAGTAGTGTGTCCGTCTTTTCCGAGTTTCATCCTTATAGCTTCATCAGACATTCCTCGGAATTGTTCATAATACTCGTTAACTGCGGCACAAACAGTTAACGGGCCAAATTCTAATATTGGTGTTATGGGCATACTTGTAAATGTTATAAGCACAGCAATAGCTGTGGCTATAATCTTCTTTATTTTTTTCATTTACAATTCTGTGCCCCCTTTCTACATATTCTATCAAGAATCCTTAAATTCTACAGCATCATCATCTAAATCGTTATTATTAAGTAATTCAATATTATGTATTCTACGTGTTTCTTGTATATTATTAACACTTGTTTCTTCTATATCTTTAAATTTACCAATACTAAGTATTTTTTTCAAATTCAACATCTCATACTTTATAGCTAAAGATGCTGCCATTACCTGTGATTTCTTAGCAGTATACCAGTTAGATACATAACTCCCACCATAATTAATAGCGTCTTTACTCACTGCAAAAAGCAATGCAATATTCAAACATGTTACAAGTATAACAAGCATGCACATAATTAATGAATACACAATGGATACAAGTGCAACACTACAAATATCTTGTAGTACAGTATTTAACATAAGAATACTAAGAATTGCAACAAAATTAAACAACAGACCAAGACATTGTAGTACAGCTCCTTTCAATGCTTCACTTCTTAACTCTTTATTAAAAAATGTAAAGCCTAATGTATTTATAGCTATCATTACGAAAATAATTGACATCAAAATAACTCTAGTAACATTATTTATAATAATAAAAATAGATGTTATTGTGATTATTAAAACATTTATAAACCCTGAGTTTTCATACACCATATATAAAGTGTCAGGGTTCTTTATTATGTCTGATAATGAATTAGAATAGGATACACGGAGTATTTTATCAATATCAACTGAATCAATTGTTATACTACGCGGTTCTATATCACTTGAAAACATTTTATTGTATTCTTCTGTTGCAATTATAGCATTAATTAATATAAGCTGATTATCATTAAGTTCACCATGGGCGTTTCGAGTTAGATTTGATACACGTTTATAAATATTACTATTAAGTGCACATAACTTACGTTCAAATGGTGTTGCTTTTTCATCTATCGAACTTAATTTGCCCTCTGATGCATATACACGCCATGGCAATCTTTTAAACTCAGTACTGTTTATCTTAGTACTTAAATCGAATTTATTATCATCAATAACCTCAGGTGAGAATAAATACTTATTCTTTAACAGCCAATTATTACTTGTTGTAAAATTCTTAGCATATCTACTCCAATCACTACTCAACACTACTCCAGACAGTGGTGGAACACTACTAACCTTACCATCAAATTCCTCAAAATCTGGCATTGTTATATTATAATTATATGCTTGTGCCTTTGCCCATGCCTGTATGTCATTCGTTTTATTATATAATGTAGTTAGATGATAAGTACTATTATCCTCAAATTCTGTAAAATTAAACAAATATGATAATCCAAATAAATCATTTACATAATCGTTATAATGTGTATACCAATAATCACACATCATACTCACATATCCAGAATTGTTAGAGTTTATGTAAGCTTCTAACTCTTCAAGTCGTTTTTTATACTGCTCCGGTGTCTCTTCACTATTAGGGTTATAAGAATCCGTGATAGCATACAATTCACCAAAGTCCTCCGGCGAGTAATCACCCTTTGGCAGTGTATAATTCTTTAAAAAACTGTTAGGGTTTTTTATTGTAGAATATCTTATATACTGATATTTTATGTAATCATAGAAATACCAAAATACAGTGTCCTTATACATATTATAATGTACAGGTATAAATTTATCTTTGCTATAATATAAATAATTATTAATTTTAGTATTATTAGTAAATTCAGGTATATCAGTTAGAGTGTAATTATCTAACGGCTCAAATACAGCATAAGTATTCTTATCCTCATTAATAAATGAGTAATTTAAATTCTTTAAATCATCATTAGTGAGATTAAGTAAGTCTTTTATATTTATTTCCTTATTCTCACCATTAACTTTAAAATTAATTGTAATTGCTTTGTATGAGTCCTTTGTAGATTCTTTAAATATGTCTTTCTCAAGCTTATCATCAAGCCACAACTGATATTCACCAGTTGATTTATATACTTTAACATCTTTAGCAGTTTTATTACTATTTTCTACATTTTGATTCTTTTTTCCATCGGGAGTCGTAGAGTTAAATGTTTTTCCGGCATATTCACCACTTCCTTGAAATGAAGAACTCTTTCCAGTATTGAACAAGTTAGATGTATCATAATTACTCTTTACAGGAAAATAAGCCATAATACTTGGTACAGACGACGGGTTAGCTGGATTGTCCCAGTTACCAGTATTATTATATGAGTGTCCCTGTGCAGCTGGACTCGTTGGGAATGCCATTTCAGCGATTGTATATTGTTTTCTATCTTCATGATAGATATATCTATCTGCTATCCAGATACATGAGTTAATTATACCCTCTTCATCTGTTTTACCAAAGTCTATGCCACCATTTAAATTATTATCTGGCATATTTATTGAATAGTAGTTATGTTTTGACATATGTCGATTAATAGGATTCCAACCTGCTTCAACAATACACAATGCAAATAAGAACCTGGGGTCTATTCCAGAAACTCTACTTGCCTGTATAAATATATACCCCTTACCTTTCCAGTAGCAATTTGGGCTTTTCTTTGATATAACATCTTCTATGTCTTTTGCTGTTAAAGGATAAAAGCAACGTAAATCCTGATTCTTACATTCAGCAGGAGTAAGAAGTGTGTTATCTTCTATACGTTCTGCATTACTAACTGAACTGTCAGAGTTGTTATTTTCATCACTGTCTACAATAACTATTAACTTTTCTTTAGCCTTTTCTTTTTCCTTATCTAATTCACCATTAGACAATTCAACAAGATTTGTGCCTACCTCTGTTATTAAAAGTCTTTCTTCGTAATTACTAAGAAGCTTATTTGTAACCTTATTTAATGTAGATGTTATACAAACTGTAGCTAATAAAGGCGCAACTGTTCCAAATACCATGTACAATATACCTTTACTAAACTTATTCCATGACTTTGAATCAGTACTAAAAACCATTTTTAACAAATATATAATTATCCCTACAGCAGAAACACCCATTGATAAAATAGTATACCATTTTAATATATTATACTTCTCAAATATCACGATGAACCATTCGGAGTTAGATAACACTGACTGTGAACCAACAGCTGCTTTTATATAAATGCGTTGACATAATCCTACAGATAAGTTACCTAATGACTTAATAGGGTGTCTTAAAAAGTAATATAATCTTCTTGGTGTCTCATCTGAATATTTTGTTAAATCTTCTTCGGTATTTGAAGCATATTTATCTGATTCTTTATTCTCATCAGTATTACTGTCAGTAGAATAATCAGGAACTATTATTTCATCATAAAAGTCCTCGTAGGTTTTGCCATTGTAACCCAAGTTAGAATATGCATGTATATGTTCATCATCTATCTTATCACCTCCAACATACTCTACAAACTTTGTGGCATACTCCTTCCCTATGTATCTCCAATGCCATGGCTCATAACCATAACCTGTCTTTGCAATTGCTGCATCACCTTTTGGGTATCTTAATATGAAACCATAATTATAAGCATTTTTACATAACCAATCATAAGCATTTGTATTTTCAAATGACAACTCTGTTGACACATAAGAATTATTATTATCTAAAGCACCAAAATCCATTGCAAGACCCGCATTGTGTTCAGACTTACCAGGTCTAGCAGAGTACATATTAGCATGTTCTTCACCATATAAATTAGAATAACTGCTAAACAAACTATTTTGGTAATCATAACTCCGCATTCCAGATTGGCAATATATTTTTATTCCATCTTCTTGCATTTCATCTGCCATTGCTTCCATATCACTAACAATCCTTGAATCTACTTCATTTCTTTCATAAGAATTGCCACTTGCTTTTCCACTATTAGTTGGTAAGTTAGATACAGCTGTGTTAACACTGGCTATGTATTCTTTTGTGATTTCATGTTCTTTATTTATTAATATAAGATTCCAAGGAATTTCAGCATTCTTTGAGTAGTATGGAAGTGTACATTTATGATTACCATTAACAATAAAGGTATTATATGCTACAATATCATCTATACTATACACATCATTTAACTTATCGGCTGTAGTTAGACTATCATCCATACTTATATTTTTAGACGCATCTACACTAGTCAATAATATAAAATGATTTTGTGGTATACCAGATACAACAGAATTTGTATCCCAATCATATCTTTTTACCTTGTCAGCTTTTATTTCTACAATGACATATTTACCTTCAGACATTGCACTTATAATGGAATTTAATTTATTATCTGAACTTGTGTTAGAGTTACCAACAGACAGTGTTACACGCTCATCAAACACTACATCACTATAACACGCTGAAAGAAAATCAACCCATGACGAATAACTTGTCTTTATTCCCACATCTGAATCATATTTCATGTAATATTTATCATTAGTATCTTTTGCATAATAACTATAGAAATATAATGAACCTGGATTTAATTTAGTGTCAACTCCAGAATAGTTTATAAGTTTAGATAATGCAAACAGTAATCCTCCACTTTCTTTCATTGGTGTAGTTAGATTTAATGACTGTCCATTGCCTTCTGTACTCCATATACGATTTTCATCAAACACTGGATTATTACCATAATTACAATTCTTAGAGGCTAGATAATCACTAACAGGATACACATGATGTATATCTTGTCTCCAAGTATTAGGGTTTTCATCATTTACTATCTCTTCATACACACTTGTTATTACTGTTGAAGCTGACGCCTTAGTATTAGCTATATAAGTAGCATTATAAATTAGCGTGTGCACTAATACTGCTATAGCTACAACTGTCTTTACTACCTTACTTTTCCTCACTATCATCACCTCTATATTTCTCAGCATATATTTATTAATAAAGATAAGATTTATTAACAATTATATTATCTTTATTAATAAATATATGAGTAGATTGCACTTACACAATCTACTCATAATACTATTTTCTCTGTTATAATATCAATATAACTTTAATAGTTAGATTACACTATTGTTCCAAGTGCTCTTGAGAGTAACCCGGAAACCGCTGCAACTATTCTTGGCCACATACCTATACTTGTAAGAACTATATAACTAAATGCAAGTATTATACGTGGTGCTCTTAATACCAGATATTTAAATGCCGTGTTAGATTGCATGAGCCCTCCACCTGATGTGGACGTGCCAGATGTACCTTTATTTGCTGCTTCGATCGCTTCACCAGAAACTACATTAAACTTAGGAAACCAATCTGGGAGTTTAACTGTTCCTGAACCTGAACCAGTTGATGAACCGGCATTAGCAGGTGCAAGAATTGGCTGCATAAAGTCAATAGACATATAAAGAGCATCCCCACCAGTCTGTGCGAGGAATGCATAGAACATAATTCTTGCCATTATAATAAATGCTGAATTACACCAATTCTGGAATGTTGCAAGAGCGCCAAGCAAAACAGCATTAGTTGGTTCCCAAGATTCAGTATCATATACATCAGCAACAAGTTTATTTGAGCCCGCTCTTGACATAATACCATTAAAATCAGCAACAACAGAATTGTATTCTGCAAACTTTTTAGCAGCTACTGTTTCATTATCATCTATACTATAACCTTTTGGGAGTGGTTTAAATACTACGCCATTACTGCCAGCACTAGAGTCAGTTTCTATTGCTTTTATAGCCTTTCTATACCACTTTACGTATTCCTGAGTTGATTTCAAATTATAATAAAGAAGTCTCTGCTCAGCCTGACCTTCTTTAAGTATTTCAGGATTATCTGGGAATACTACACCTGCAGAACAATAATCTTCAAAAGTATACGACTTCAATTCAACATCTGCAGGTGCATCACCTAACGCTGATACATAAATTGTAGGTATCATACAGAATATCTGTACAATAATTGAAAATAAGAAAAGTCTTGACATAAATCTTTTTGTTGTCTCTTTCATATGTTATCACCTCAATAAATTAAATTTCCAACAAGATACCATAGTCTTCCTAATAAATACTTAAACGTACCACCAGCTAAGAGTAAACCAAACGCAATAATAGGTAAACATCTAGTCATAACTCTGGCTGGGGATATGTCTTGGTAATGTATTTTACCAAATGTAACAAAGTTTAATACAGGATCAAATATACTCGGTACTGTACTAGCTAGAGCATAAATACCTATAACACACAAAGGTATTGCAACGCATAAAGCACCTAAAACATACATTACAGTATCCATAAAAACCACGCCAGATTTTATCACACTTTCTTTTTCTATATCAGATGTATTACTTGAGTTAGATTCTTCATTACTATCAGTTTCAGTAATAACACTATCTTCACCCGGTACAACTGGCTCAAAAGCATTGTTTTCAGAAATACTATTATCTTGATTGCCAATATTTACTTCTTCTACACTATTTAATGGATCCATAGGGTCAACTGCATATAAAATTATATTTAAATTAGAACAAGTTGTTATCAAAATTAAAGTTAACAATAAGACTGTTATAAAATTTCTCATTACAATTCCTCCTCATTAGGCTGTAATAAAAATCTATTATTCTCAGCCATTGGAGTTAGAGTGCAGTCATATTTCAACTCGTCGGCAACATCATCAATATAAGGAAGACACTCTTCCGCAATCTCAATAATTAATGCCGCATTAATATCTGCAGCTGCCTGTGAATTAGCAAGCAACTGCTTCTTTAATAATGTTTTTCTTCTTGCTTCTGTCAGTATCTGTGCTTGTTGTGTTGATACTCTATCTTGTAATTCTCTTCCGGCTTTATAGTTCTCACTTAATGATTTAACAATAATATGTACAGACTGAAATATATTCATTACAATCTACCAAGAATACTTGCTAAGAATGCAACTATCTTTGTAAGTAATACAGAAAGTAAACCTGTATAGGTAACAGTCATGAGCAAACCACTAAAAATAAGCGCAACTGCTCTCTTTTTAACATAAGTTTTGTATTTCTCACCAACTGAAGAATTATCTGAACCAGAACTACTTGATCCTGCATTCATTCCACCAGATTCACCACTTTTTGAGTTAGATGAATAGGAATAGCCTGTTACCTCAGCACATTCATTTGAGAATAATTGAATCGGAAGTCTTGTTGCAAAGAATTGTGCAACAATTGGAAAGGGTATGCAAATAGCATCAACTACACACATAAGGGTTAAGAAACCAGCAAATGTGTACACACATAAATTTATAATGAATTTTACAACAAGTTGTATATAATAACTGAAAGTAGTCGACAAGCCTGTTTCATCTTCACCTGTAAAACCTTCTGCATCAAACACATCTTTTGTTTTATCCCAATATTCATTATAAACATCACCTGAGATGCCACCATCATCATTAGAATAAACTGGCACATCATTATCAGGTACACCAGCAGCATTAGCTATAAATGTATTAAAGTTTAATCCACTACATACAAACATTATCATACATACAACAAATACAACTGACTTTTTAATAAATTTCATTTTATCCCTCCCTAAATAACACTCCAAGATGTTATATATATCTTTTCTTCACCTGAAATGTTTAATCTACTAAATACAATTTCAATTCTTGAGTTATTGTTAATTGAATTATATTCAGTTAGAGTTACTGGGATAACAACCTTTCTTTTATAATTTTCTGCAGTCCCTACGAATGATGGTGTAATATTACCATCATTTATAAGCATTGACTTATTTATAACAACATAATCTTTATATGATACATCCTCTACTTGAATAGAGTTGATAGAAACATAATTATAACTAAAATTAGAATCAATTTTATTTATTTCAGATTTTGATTTTTTATTACTTATAGTGCTTCCAACTATTAATATAATAACAGATATTATCAATATAATCCAGACTAAAGCAACAAGCCCGGTCACTTGATTTTGTGTGAAATCTGAGTTAGATTCTTTTGTATCTTTATCAGACTTATCAGATGCCTCTGCTTTAGGTGGCAAAGTAACTATAGATTCATCTTCATTTATAATTTCAACATCTTCATTAGCTGAATTATCTGTATTTTCATTAATTCCACCGACATACATTAACCTCACCTCAATTCTATCTAATGTTGTGTATAATACGATTGAAGTTTCCACAGACATTACTTGCCTGTATATTATCATATATAGGAGTGAATGGTGCTTCTACAGTAGGAATAGTACCTGCAAGAGGCTTACACAACTTCATACTTAATTTCTCAATATTAAAATTCTTTGAATAATTGGTTATTATTGTACTTTGTTTAGCGTCAAAATAACTTGCAATTCCCAAGGAAGCGGCAAGACTTGATTTGTTATTGGCATTTATACAAATTAATCCACGAGTTAGATCTGACTGCAATAATGTATACTGGTACTTCTGCATATTCTCTAAAGTGCCCAAATCAAGTACAATAAAGTTGAACTCTCTACCATATACATGTAAGAGTTTCTGATAATCATAATTAATTATAAACTTCTTATAATTAGTATTTAATGAAGAATAAGGTTTGCAACCTAACGCTCCAATACATGCATCACCAATAGATATATTAGCAATATTGTCATCAAATGTATTTAAATAATCACAAAATGGAAGAGAAAATACTTTATTTATAGACTTATTGAGTTTAAATTTAAATGACAAATCCGCTCTCTTAATATCCATATCTATAAGCAGTACCTTACATTTATGTATGTTTACGAGTGAACGTGCAAGATTGTATGCTATTGTACTACCAAATGAACCACTAACAGCTGATGCAACTGCATATATTGTATAAGTTTTCTGTGAAAGTTCCCTTTTCTTTCCTACACGTATCTCTCTTACTGAGTTAGATTCGGGTAATTTTACACCATCAAGATTCGGGATGTGTAATGGGTATTCTTCAGGCATCATTTCACTACCAGTCAATATCCTTGCATTAATCATTGCAAGTTCTGTTTCATGAGCCCTTTGCATAGCAAGCAATTTATTCTGCTGTTGCGTTTTAGCCAGCATCAATTCATTTTCTTTCTTCTGATTAATAACTTTCTCTTCAAGTTTAAGCTTTTCAAGAGCAATCTCTTTGTCTATATTAATACGACGCTTTTCTAAGTCATTCTTAATACGAAGTTCTTCTACTCTGTTGTTTTCTTCCTCAATTTTCAATTTTGACAGTTTCTCAGCTTCTTCTTTTGCTTCAATTGCAAGCCTTTCTGCCTCTTTCTTTGCACTCTGAATAATATCTGCCGCATTCCTAATAGCTGACTCCTTAATCTGTTTAGATAAAAGTCTAGCCTGTTCTTCAGCTTCTTCACGAAGCTTAGATGCTGCTTCTTCTGCTTCAAAACGAACATTAGCTATCTCATCATCAGCATCTAATTTAGCCTGTTTTAATTTTTCAGACTTTTCTTTCTCTGCATTGTTTAATTCTTCTTGTTTACTTAAATACTCATTCTGTAACTTACGATTTAATTCTTCTGTCTCCTTCTTAGTCTTTTCAAGCTGCTTAGCCTTTAAAATTGACTCAAGACTATCAAATGCAAACGCCTGAGAATCTTTACGACTCTTAGAAGCACTCTCATCAAATATAACATCCAATTTATAATCAGAATCAACATCAAGTAAACTATCAATGTCATATTCATGCAATGATGAAAGTATTTTATCATTCTCATCTATATAAGCCTTAAATAAATCTTCCAATTCCTTATCGGATAATGAATCATCAGATATTTTTGTTCCAACAATACTTTTATCTGTAAATTCATCTCTGTAGTTAGATGAGAATACAGTGTCAAAACACATATCAGTTTTTAATGATATAAGCAACTCAATATCTGTATTTACATTGATACTATATCTTGACATTTCAATCTCCCTCTTTCTGTATCCTTTTTTCCATATAACTCTTCATTGTATATATGATATTAAGGTCGTTGTGGCCTTTATTTATAGTTGTTATGTGTGATTTGGATTTAGTATCATCAGCAGATATGACTATCGTTCTATTACCATTCTTAGACTCAACTTCTACAATATTTAATAATTTACAAGTTTCTTTATCATAATTATCAAATATAATTTCTCTATCAAAGAGCTCATCTAAAAGAAGTACAGGTTTCTTGAGATATTCTCTCATAAAAATAAGATATTCTTCCTCATTTATCAAATTATCTCTAAGTAAATAGTCTTCAAGTCTGGCACTCAAGTTACTATTATTCTTCTGAGTTAGATATTCATTAACCTGCTGTGATATATCTCTTTCTGGATAAACTTTTTCAAAATAATCCTTTTCACTAACATATTGTATCAACTTCTTCTTACGTATTGAACTCAATCTGCTAGCATTACCACTATTGTCATCTGTTTTATTATTACCAGATGACACTTCAAGATTGGTTTCTTTCAGCTTTTTACTCTTAAATAAACCAAAGAATCCTCCAGATTTTTTTGATTTAGTAGATTTTTTATTCTTCTCTATGCTTTCTAATGACTCTGATGTACTTATTGAATCGGATTCACTAGTGTCTTGTGTATTGATTTGGCTTGATAAGTTAGATTCTGATATATCTGTTGAGTTAGATACGCAGGTATGTTGAGCATATGATGGCTTAAAGTGATATTTCTCAGGTTCATTTGATTTATTATCTACTTTACATGACTCTATATTATCATCATTTTCTGAAACTGTATATGACTGTGCAAAAGATGGCTTAAACCTTCTTATCTCACTACTATTGCAATTATCTGAGTTAATAGGTGGCTCCACAGTCAACTCAGCCTCTTCATCATTGACTAAAACAACAGGATTAAGCTTTATGTCATCTTCTACTACGACTCCTTTTATTTTATATTCTTCATTTGAATGTATTGCAATTGTATCAGCATCATTGGGGTCACCGGCAGTTATTTTCTCTACAAAACTTGTTATATCATCTAATGGCATCTGAACTTCATCATCGTATAAAATATTGTCCACTACACCATTATTAATAACAATCTCATTATTATATTTTGTTTCTTCTATAATTTTATTAACAATATTGGTTATCGAATCAACCTCTTCTACAGTAGTCAAGTTAACTGGTTCTTCAATTGTTTGTGTGTTTGAATGGTTGTGTTCTTCAATTACCTTCGAGTTATGTGTGTCTAGTTCTTCAGATGTTTGTGTGTTTGAAGTGTCTGGTTCTTCAGATGTTTGTGTGTTTGAAGTGTTGGATGAGTTAGATGTTGGTATGTTTGATGTGCTTGGTGAGTCAGATGTGTCGGGTTCTTCAGATGTTTGTGTGCTTGGTGAGTTAGATGTTGGTATGTTTGAAGGGTTGGTTTCCTCAGATGTTGGATTATATATCAATTCTTCTGTATAATAATAATCAGCATCTGCTGACTCTTTATCATAATGCTCACTATCATTACCACAACAAGACTGTGCTTCAGTATATACGTCTGTTACATCTGTATTTTTACTACTTAAGCAGTGGGCAGCCATATTAAGTACATTCTGTAAATTTATTTGAACGATATCAACATCTTCATATGCCTTTATAATAGTGTTAAATAAAACACCTTCATTTTCACCTTCTATAGGTATCAAATCATTTGTTAATATCTCTTCACCTATTTCTTTCACACTTAAAGCATTACCCAATGAAAATGCTACATGATTATACAACCAAACAGTTATATCTATGGGATCAGGTATAATTTGTATATCTTCAGTTAGAGGTATATACTGTTTAGCAGTTTCAATATTTTTACAGAACACTTTTATAGACGTTATGCTATCTTCCATCATTTTAAGACTATCTATTAAATTAACATCATTATGATAATCAAATACAATAATTTCATGGTCTTCAAACATTAATTCACCAATAACAGCTTCTACATCATCAAAAATTACATAATCTTTATCTATGCAATTAACATCAATATACTGTTTTACTGTTTTTAAGTATAAGAAATCATTTAAATAAATAATTAATTTTTCCATTAATGTAAGAACTCCTTTCGATGTATTTATTAACTAGAACAACATACAATTATCTTATATAATTAAACAACAAATTTATTAAGTTAGATAGAGTGCTGTTTAATTATACAAAATAATTGTAGTAGTGAGAAATAGTCACTATCTCCCACTACTACAATATCACTTATGATACAAAAATATACCTCTTGAATATGGTATAACCACTCCTTTCATTTGATGCTCCTCTTTTTCTCATATTCCACATAATTTGATGTCTATTATAAAGAGTATTTGTGTCGCTTCCATCCAATGTACCATAGTTAGATTTAATTAATCCACCGTTGACAGCTTCACCACGACCCATCACACTTACACCTGGAATATTATCAAATATAGCATCTTCCATATTCAAGGACATGAAATGCATATCATCAAGACCACGTATTCTCAATACTGAACTGAATGATATGTAATACCATTCAGTATCAACCTTTATGTCATAACATGGCATATAAAAATTCTGGTTGTCTCCCTCTGTAAAGAAACGAGCATCTTCATACTTACTATTAGATTTAGTCATAATTTCCATGAGTGATCCAACAAATCTATCATATTCCTCATTACCGTATATCATCCACATGTTATCTGATGTCATATCAGTTATTTGAAAAGTAACACTATTACCATTATAGTTTTCATATGTAAAATAACCATGTGCTTCTGTATCTGTTGGGGTATCTAACCTGCATGGTGAATAACTCCATGTAGAACCATTTGAACCACTATTACGAAGGCCAGGTGAACCATCTTCTCCAATCCATATCGCAGGTTTACCAAATATATTATATCCTTCAATCATTTTAGCCATAGAATGTTCATAGCAATCTTTATAAACATTATAACTTACATATGGAATATTAAAGGACAAAGGGGTGTAAGTTAGATATTCATCAAGCATTGAATTTCCACGTACAGTCCCATTATCTTTTTCTGCCTTGTCTAATGCTTTGACATAATCAGCTCTAAGGATTTTAGATGTCATTGTGAGAAATCCTTTACTATCTTCACCTTCGTATTGAGATGCAGCACGTTCTAATGCAGAAATGTAATTATCATATTCCGTCTTTTCATACATACCATCAACGTTTAACCCAATACTGCTTTTTATATTAACTTTATGTCCACTTGCATCATCATATAAATCAGAAACATCCTGTGTTGCAGTTAGAGCATAATTATTAGCGATTCTCATGAAGTTATAAATATCTTTTTGTGCAACACGCATACGATATAATTCTATTACAAATACAGAAACAACCAACATTATCATATAAATTGCCAACCATTTAACTATCTTAGTAAAGTTCTTTAGTTTCATACTAATCTAACTCCCCTTTGAAGAATTTAGTTGACACACATGTCATATGTTTTGTGGCTGTGAGTTGGAATTCACCATTAAGTATCTGTTCAGTCCAATCCTTATTAGTAATTCCACTATTGTTAGATGAGTCATCTCGGTTAAGTAACTTAAATGGAAGATATAATCTTATATGAGCGGTTGCTACGATATTTATTGTATTACCTCGCTGTACATGATTTTTATAATCATGATTCTGCATATTTATAATACTGTTACCATTTGAATCATTAACTTGTACATACTGACTATAGTTATCAGGATAATTACCGCGATAATCAAATATAAAATACTTTGCTCCACCATACTCATCTGTACCATTCATATAATCATCATCATTATCTATATTATTAGTAGATGATGAATATGTATCTTTAAATCCTGCCATCATAGTATTCATTGTATCAAAATTCACACAACCATCCTCTGATGCAACAATAGACATATCTCTTGCCATATCGGAAGCAATATTATAACCTTTCATAAATAAAGCAACTGTACAAACAACAAACCCTATAAGACCTCCGAGTATTAACTTTAACATAAATTTACCAAAAATATAAAACCTTTTCATTAATGCTTCTCCTTTATTAGAAGATAGTAATCCATATTTATTATTTAATATAGATTACTCTTAATTTCTCTACACACTTAATATGCTTGAGTTAGAATAACGGGTATTAGAGAAAGGCAGAGTGCAATAAAACACCCTGCCTTTTCCATTGATTATGTAACTTCCAATTAACTTGCCATTCCAGGTTCATTTGTACCTCTTGCGTTCTCCTTATCAAGTATGTTCTGAATACCTGTAGGTGCTGGAACTCCAAGTGAGTCACATATCCATTCAATGCCAGCCCAAGCAGCCTGACCCCAGTATGTCTTTGTGAAAATAGCAATAACAAGAACAACTACAAGACCTGCGAGAATCTTACCAAATGTACCCATTTTTTTCATAATAAATAACCTCTTTCTTTAATTAAATAATTTATATAGAAGAAATCAAGTATTAGCGAAAAACCAGAATACAACTGCCATCATAGCAATACAAACTACATACAAGATAATAGTTGTTACTCTTTCTACAGCTGCTTTCTGTTTTTCCAGAATCTTACGCTCTCTCGACAGCTTCTTTCTGTTAAGAGAATCTCTAAAGCTCTCAATAACCTTATCAGAATTAGCATCACCATTAGATACTAACTGTGCAATACTACAAAATCTATGAATATCGGCATTCTTTACATACCTTCTATCAAGATTCCGTAATGCAACTGACTCACTATTAGATAAATCTGTAATAAGTCTGTTGCAGAATAACTGCATTTCAGGGGGAGCAGTAGATGAGTAAGATTTAACAACATCCAAAAGTCTTATATTAGCACCGACTCTAACATACTGAACATAGTATATGTTAAAGAAGTTTCTAAACTCTGTAACTAAATACCACTCTTCATCAGATACACCAAAATTAATTCGTGATAACGGAATGTTAAACACAAAAGGCATACCTATTAAAGCCAGAGAAAAAGCAGGACTTGCCAATATAACAAAAACAGTAACGACCAGCAGATAAAAGCCAAGAAACATATACTGTTCTACATGAATTTCTTCTGCTGTCTTTATAATACCTTCACCTGTTCTTACAGCAGTCAATGAAGCATTAATTTGTTTACGTTTTTCTTCTGTAAGTTGACCAAAAGGTATAATATTAAGTGCATCTGAAATCTTCTTATATCTTATATTTTTTCTTAAATTTTCACTGATAGAGATAGATTCCTGTATCTTATCTTTAGATACTTTAATTGTCTTTTTAGATGTACGCGTTCTTGAAGAAAACATAACATTCCATAAGATAGCAAACACAATAATCATTACGATGCACGTAATTATAAGAATCGGTATCACTTTTAACCTCCTTATTAGATTAAGTTAGATGTGGTGAGTATTAAATCTCACCACCATCAAATTTCTGTTGTTGTTTATACTGTGTATAAATATATCCAAACACCAATGCTACGAGATACAATGCAAGTAAAAATCTTCCTTTTCCTTCAAAATAAAAGTGAGGCACGCTATCAACCATAAAGGTTGTCATAAGGAAAAATGCCAAAAGTATTCCAACAACGCCAAAGTAATCTATATTCATTTCCCATATAGCATCATACTTCTCAGCATCTAATTCTGCTTCAATAGCGTTATCTTCTATATTAATCTGAAAGGAATCCTCAAGACCCTCAATATAATCTAGTTCAAATGATTTAGCCATTTCACAAAATCTATCAAAACGTGAGCCAAGCTGCATATTAAGTCTGTCTATACAAACATCAATAGGCATTGACAAAGCTTTTCTATCATCTAAAAAAGAAACAAAGGCAGGCTTCACTTCAGGGTCAAACTGTTCCAGATTTCTTTCTACAGACTTAACAAGACCACCCTCTATGGATGCACATAGCATATCTTCAGTAGCCATCAAAACACTTTTACGATATCTAGCCCTTGAACGTGAAAAGGTGTATAAAGTACATATTATAACAATATAAACACAAATTAATCCTATAATAAATACTAATGCACTTCTAAATACAAATATTCCAAATATATTTATAAGCACAGTACATATAAGACATAATGTAGTTAGACCCTCTTGAGTAACTCCCATCTGCTTCCAGTTCATATCAAGGAGAAGATCGTTTACAAACACTCTGTACTTATAATACAAGGATTTCTTCTTCCTGTCACGCGACATACGTGCTGTTCGAAGTCTTTCAATCTCTGATTTCTCTTCAACAGCACTCTTTGTTTTTGACTTAAATACATCAAATAACACATCAATAGCATTAAATATATTAAAACCAAATAAGTTAATGAGTGCTATATATATAAATATAACAGCAAGAACACAAAATATCAGTGGCAATGAGCCTGTTTTAAGTATATTATCGAGCATTACTATTCCACCTCACTAACAATTCTCTGCTTATAACTAGGTGGATATGCATACGGGCTACGCTTACCATTATAATAACAAGGTTCATATGTATGTGTCTTATGTGAAATAGGGTCTATCCATTCCTTGTTTATTGGACGTGTCAAGAACTCTTCCATCTCAGGTTCCATGCCGACTCTTGACCACTTCTCAAATAACTTTTCTGATATCGGATTAAGTCTTACATGTTCTCCATATGTCACATATTTCTTTGTTTCAGGATCCATAACATAACCACGCTGTTTAAATTTCCAAAGATGATTAACAATAGGCAAAGCAACACCATCTTTTACCTCACAACCTACAATTTCAGATATAAAAAGAATCTTTCTTGTGTGGTCTTTCATACGTGACGGTATTACTACAATATCAATTGCAGAACATATAGTCTGCATTACATCTATCTTAGATGCCCCAGGCGATGCTCTCATAACTGCCTGTGTTATACGTTCAATACACTGCTCAGGAGTATCTGTATGTAATGTACACATAATATTATGACCTGCTGAAGTAGCACGAGGTATAAGATTAATTTCATCATCAGAACGCAATTCACCAAAGACAATTGTAGTTGGAGTAAAACGTAACATCTGATTAAATTCATTTTCCATTGTATTGTGAAATGTAGTGTACGTCTTTGACTTATTTTCTGGTAAGTATTCAAGCTGTATTACATTGTTAGTTAGAGTACCATCAGCAGCAAAGCGTCTAAGACGAAGTTCAGAGTCCTTTTCAGCAGATATAACACGAAGATCGTCATCAAAACCATCAATACATCTCTGAAGATTAACAGTCTTACCTGAACCTGTAGAGCCACCAAACACAACAGTAGCTTTATTGTTACCGAGACATCCAATAAATTTATCCATATCATCTGAAGATGTGTACCAGTTTATCAAATCCTGACCGGATATAATCTTATCACTAAATTTACGAATAACACATGCAGGTGATTTCTGTCTACCATACTCTTTTCCTTTGTCCTCAGCCATAGCAGCTGGCCCGATAGCCGCAACACGATATCCTTCTGGTGTTATTGCGTTACCTATAGCCTTAGCATTAGAATTATCAAGAAGTGATGGCGAATTAATAAGAAATTTATTTATAAAGTTCATTAATTCATCAGCATCCATAAACTGTACAGGCTTACCTGTAACCTCATCATAATATCTGCTAAATTTACCATTACGTTCAATCCATATTGAATTATAAGCATTAACCTGAATTTCTGTAAGAGTTGGATCAAGAAATGCCTGAGTTAGAACCGAGTAACCTGTCATGATATCGTCAAGATTTTTTATCAATCTAGTAAGTTCTTTCTGACCATTCTCATTAACAAAACCTGTTACAGAAGGCTGTCTCTCATCAATATACTCCGTAATGCATCTCCTTATAAATGCATTACTCTCATCAGGTGTCATATCAAGTTTACCATCATCGGATGCCAATATGAGCTCTGTTCTACGTGAAGCCACATAATCCCAAACATAACCAAGAAGGTTTTTGAACGACACTTCACCCAAATTCTCTACGGCCGCTACAACACTTGATTTATTATAACGTCTCCATCTTTCTCCTGTCATAGGAAAACCTCTCCTTTCTAAAAATACTACTTTGTGTAGTTAGATGTTAATAATTTTATGCATTTATTAGCATAAGACTGCCAATGACCACTCACAGGCATTTTTATGATAATAAATATTATGTGATGGGAATAGGTAACTCAAAACTCCCATCACATATTTATATTAATGAACAGTGTATTTTGATATATCTGTACGTATTTCTCCTGAAATACTTTTTATTACATCAAAGAAGTATTTAACTTTCTTTGTATTAATATTACTTATCAATCTGCAAGAATCAAAGGCTTTCATGAGGTCTATATCCTGAAATATATTACCTTTCAAGACTAAATCCAAACCTTTAAATTCATTTACAGAAAAATCATTTTCAATAATCTGATTCTGTATTACTGAAATAATCTTATCGGAAGAACCTCTGTCATGTTCAAGATTACCAAGCAGCTGTTTTACATATAACAGTCTTTCAACATCACGAGATATTGGTCTTACAACACTATATACCTTATCACAAGATATTAGACTTTCAATTACTTCAACGCTATTAACACTACCTGTAATGTCAACGAGAACATAAGTAAACATAGTAGACAACCCATCTATCAAATTTTTGTAAAATTCTTCAGGAGTTAGAGCATAGTCTGATGGGTGTTCACGTCCAGACATACCAACAATTGCTACGTTTTTAGGGTTATCACCTTTATAGCACACCAATTCAGATACAGATATACTCGGATTAAGTATTCTTGACCTGATAGATTTATTATAAGGTATTCCATCCTTACTAAGAAAATACTTAGCCTGTGTCTGTGCAAGATAATCAAGGTCAAGTATAACAACAGGGTCTCCTGTTGCATGCAATTGCTCGGCAACGTGAGCTACAATAGCACTTGTACCTGCACCACCCGTAGGATTATAAAATCCTACAACATTAGGGCGTGCAACACTTCTTTTTATCATTGGGTCAGTTTCTTTAGAAAGACTCTTAGCAAGTTCTCCAATTTTATCGAGGAAACTCATAACGGTTATCCTCCTTTATTACTCATTATTTGTGTTAGGACGTATTGCTGCTATATTAGCTGCTATATCCTGGAACTTAACATATAAATCCTCTTCAACATCTGTCTTAACGACAGTATATTTATAAGAAGTCAAATCAACATTTTCAAATTCAGCGACAGATGAAGCCTGTTCTGGAGTAAGTATAAGTATAAGTGTATCAGGTATAATCTGTTCCTTAAGTGCCGCATAATTATTATTTATATACTGTGCACGAACACCATTCTCCATATTAGCAAGTGAATAAAAAATATCAAAAATAGATTGACCATCTGCATTTATAGCATCAACAATCTGAAGATTATCAAATACTACTTCAGCGATCGGTATTTCACCATCAGTATCATCACCATTTTCTGCAGAATAGAATGGCAAAATAGCAGAAAGATATCCATTCTTATCATCTACTCCATCACCTGTACCTGTTTTATTGCTTATCTGCTGTCTATACTCATCAGCTTTAGAAGCATCAACTTTTGTTATTATTCTCATACGTACAACAGCACCAGGCATAAGAAGTCTTGTATATGTATCTGATGAATCAAATTTAAGTGTATAGAACTCAGAACCCTCTGCAACTTTTTCATACCACGGGTTCTGCTCAATCTTTTCTGACTGAATATCTCTGCGAGTTAGATAATCATCAGCATTACAAGGATTGACAGCATATTTTCCAACTACACCCTTTTCAGCATCATTACGATCTTCCCATTTGATATATGTTTGACCCTTATATTGATTTCCTTTACTGTCTGACCAAATGGCATCATTCTTTGAGTCATATTCCTTCTTCAGTATAACCATAGGACATAAATTATCCTCAGTAATCTGGGAACCCATTAGAATATTACCTTTACAAGCAACAACTTCTATTTCTCTTTGCTGCATATTAAAGGCAAACAGTATACCTACAATTGCTGCTGCAAACAATAACAGAAACAATATTCCGGTAATAATCTGCTTACCTTTCTGGGTTTTAATCTTTGTGGCTCTTACAATAGCCATGCGAACATCTCCTTTTTAAATAAAATGGAAGGAGTGCTTTAAACACCCCTTCGTTTAACTCACTGATAATACTCAAGTATTATCATAAATTGAACCTCTAACGTGAACAGATGTCTGCTCACCTACAAGATAAGTAGGTATTTCCTTGAGTGTAACTCCCTGAGTACTAATTGAATTGCCAAGTATATCAGCTATAGTATTCCCGTTCTTACACTCAGAAAGATCAATAAATGGAATAAATGAGTTAGCATAATCATCTTCAACTCTCTGCAACTGAACTTTATAACCAAATACGTTGTTATTTCTCCAAGCTTTGGCAATACTGTCATTATTCTTATGAAGTAAGCTATCAGACTCCGTTAAGCTATCAGATTCATACTTTGATATTATAGCAGTGAACTCATTCATATTTATCTTAATCTTAGCACTGAATGTAGCGACAGAATACTGATCTGTGTACTCTTTATACCATATAGGACATGGTGTCGAACTTGTTGTAGTTGATGGATATAAAATCGAATTAAGTGCATTTTGTGCTAATCCTGTATAACCATCAGTATAGGAGTTAGATGGTGTACTACCTGCACTCCATACAATCGATGATGGCTCAAGATTAATCTCATTATACTCAACATCAACAACTTCCATAGCATTACCATTAGGGTCTACTCTATCAGAGTTAAAGTAAGTTGATGTTATTGAACCAGGTTCTTTTTCATCCACATTATACTTACTAAACATATCAATACTCAATGGTGATTTTGCAATCTTAGAACCTTCACTGCCTGTAGTATTTACACCGTTAAATGTAGATCCGATACCAATCTTAGCATTGTTAGCTATAAACTCGCAGTAAGCCTTCATAGCATTATTAAAATCTTCTGCACTGTTAAATTTACAATTCTGATTATCAGGACGCCTTATTTTCGAGTTAGATGCTGGTACAACACATGATGCCTCAACTTCTATATAACTCTCCTTGGTATCTATTCCCTCTGTTCTGAGTTCAATTGTCTGACCTGCCTTTATAAACGGAATATCTTTCATCACCTCTATGTCTTCTGCGTCAGTTGAATAAGAAGTATTAAGTATAATCTTTGAGTTATATTTCATTTGTATATTAAAATCTGTCTTTATACTATGATCTGTTTTTGCATTAACCCAAAGAAAATTAAATGCAGGACTTGTAACATACGGTGTATTAACCGTTTTTCCATTTCTTGTACTTGTTATAAATGGATATGCATCTCTGTCAAGTATAGCAGCAACATCAGGTTCATCGCCAATAGAAGCTGTCATACCAAATGCCTGTCGTGAATGTACATCACCCTGATTACCCCACAAATCAACAAACGTACCATCATTTGCATTATATTCTGCAATTGATTTACCTTTTATCTCAGCGGAGTTAGATTCCAAGTCATCAAAATATTTGTACTCAACATCTGTCTTACAAAGATCAATTTCATCAGCAGAGGTAGTATTATCAGCAGTAGCACGGCTAATATACATCTTAAACATACGTGTGGTTCCATCTATCCTAGAATCAAGTGTGATTTCTCCAGTCTTATTATAAGCATCACTCTGGTTTCCATCACTATCAAACATCAAATACTCACTCTTAGAAATAGAGGAAACTCCATTTACACTAACTTCCGAGAATCCACTATATGTCGGGGTATGCTGATGATTAATAATAGACGGAGCATAACCTGCAGCTGCATCTCGTGTAGTTAGATACATAAGTTCATCAACCTTGGACAACCCTTTCCATCTAACATGATAACCATCTGCATTCTCAGTATTACTTGTAGAGTCATCAGAAGTTACAACAGTTGGGTGGTCTCTAAACGCACTGCCAATAAGACTATTAGCAACATCTCTATTCAAATACGAGTTATAAAATACACTGGTATTAGAATCACCATCAATACTTGAGAGCCAATATTTACTACCACCAGACTCTCCGTCCCATACTCTTAAACTCTTATTTGTAAGTATGTAACGGGTCAAACGGGTGAAATCATTGCTCGTGTCGACCTGCCACTTAGACTGCTGCCACGGGTATACAACACCATCTGTACTATGTTTAACCCATCCGTTTATAATAATTCCATAATGATATGGGTCTTTAAGAACTGAAGCAACACTCAAGTCCTTCCAACAAGGAGCACTAACAAGTTCAGGTATTGTACTACGTGTAAGAGCAATGCCAGTCTTATATATCCCTGTGTAGTTAGAGTTAGGGTTGCCTGTTATATTATTTACAACTCTTACTTTATATGGATTTTCAAGCTCACTGGTTATCGTATTTGCACCAGGATTTCCAGAAACATTCTCCATTTCAAGATAGTAACCCTTTAAATCACTAACAAACATTTCAGATACATCCTTACTATCAGGTTTACGTGCAATATAAACAACAGGATTCTCATATGAGTTAGAGTCATACAAATTATACAGATTATAATAATACTCATTATCTCTAAGACCACTGGTGCTACGATCATTCAATACAACATCCATAATAGCCTGCATATAAGCACTTGAAGCACTATTTTTATCTGCATCAGTATAATACGGTACAGATTCTTTCATTACAGTTCTTCTGAGTTTAAGGTCAGCTGTCATATCATTCTTAGTAATTGAGTTAGATGTAGATGACTCATCTAATGCAACAAGCCAACTGTCACTGTATGTGTCAGCATATGCATTATAAGCTTCTGCATAATTTCTTGGGAAGTTATTAATAGCATCTTCATATGAACTTATCTCACGCTGTATGTCATTACGAAGTTCTTTAAAAGCATTACTCTGGGTGTTGTAGTAAGCTCTAAAAATATCTTCTAAATTCCAGATTATCCTTGCAGACCAGTAGTCAAGATGCTTTTGTATACAATAGCAAAATCCACTATTACTATATCTAATACCAACATTACTCCAACAAATCTCTCCATTATCCCAATGAAAATTGCTTCTAGTCTGTTCACTATCCCACTCAGCACCATCACATGTACGCCAAATACAATCACCTATATGATTCCCTACGCAATCATCACTCAAAGTTCTTTCTACACTATTTGCTGCACTACTAAGAATATAATTATTATCAGTTATAAGTCCATGCATGTCCGTGAGCCCAGAACCACTAATCAAGTTAGATATTTCTCTCGCATTATTGGTTACTACACCATTTACATCATTATTCATAAAATCCCACATGGCATCATAATCAGTAAACCAAGAAGTACTGTATGAATAACCACCATCATCATTATCTTCGAATAAAACCTCAAAATCGCAACCTAATTCATTAGCAAGGTTATCGACTGATTTAAGTTTATTACCGTTATCTCTTACATTACCATTCTCATCAACATACCTGTCTAAAATATCGATTGCTTTTCTGTATCCTTCAATATATGGTGCTATTCTATTTATTGTTTCACGATTTTCTCTTGCTTTTCTTGCAAGTTCTTCATATGAGTTAGATGTACCAGATGGTGAACCTGGAAGATTATTATAACCATCTTTTGCATACATAAATCCTGACAATTGCTTTACATTATTCCATATCTCATCAGAAATCGTGGCATCCCAGGTTTCTCCAGTGTCTTCATCAAAAATAACAACATTAGGACGTGTAGGTTCACCAAATGCACTGCTCTCTAAAGGTGCAGAATAATTTCTGTACTTAATACAATAACTGTATGGGTACTTCAGCAGTTCTCCATAAGAAACTTTTCCATCACTATCCTGTATTGTAGCATTTCCCATTATATAGTTAGAGTCATCATCTTGTGTTCCATGTGCTATGTCATAATTGGTGTTACTACCACTACCAAGTTCTGTATGACACATTACAATATCACTGTAATTAACAGAAAGTTTTCCTTCCTGTTTACCCATATCACTTGTTGTTGTACCGAACCCTAAACGAGTGAAGTTAGAGTCATCAGACTTATCAAAATAATCATCAGGGTCGTTATTCTTTGAGCGTTTATAAAACTCTACTGTATTGGAGTAGTTGCAATCACATTCCTCTCTGGTTCCTGATTCAATATAACTACCTGACAGTCTTGATGTAGCTGCAAGTGCGTTAAGTAACCTCTTGTAAGACTTAAGATACTCGGGATTATACACTGTGTCTGCCTTTGTAGCACCTTTTGTGTCTACTGCCTTTAACGAAACCTTACGAGTGGCTTCAATACTGTCCAATACTCTATCAGTGAGAAGCGGGTTATCACTACTAGGTTCGGTGTCAGTTAGATGTAATGCATAACTCAAAATCTCTGTTATCTCATTCCATGTAGTTTGGTCAATTGTTGCACAGCCATCATAAATAGCATTCTCTGCACCTGCAAGACTTGCAAGACTATCTGGCTTATTCTTTTCTACATCATAACTGTTTCTGTCGTGTATTACAGGAACTGAAGGCATATTCGGCAAGTCATCAAGTGCTAAATCGCCACCCTTCAGATATCCGACTTCGTATGCACCACGACCATATCCGCACACAAGATTTTCTAATCCTATCTCATTTGCTCTACTAATAGCATTACCAGATGTAAAGCTATCAACGTCAGCAAGTGTGGCAGTACCTGAAGTAGCATGTGTTCCTGTTGACATAAGAACTCTATTTATAAAATTATTAGGATTAGTCCAACTGTACAAACCCTTAGAAGATATGTTAACAGAACCTTTTGAAAACTTAGCATATTCAGCCATCATAGTTGGAGTAAATGAAACAGTATTACTCCATACTCTATTTGCACCTGTGTTATAACTCAATCTAACCTGTACAAGAGGTTCTATATACAAAGCGAAAAAGAAGTTAGATGTATCAACATTATTTGGCAGACTGCCACCGAATTTCTTCTGCATCAAATCCTTAAAAATCGCTTCTGCAGTTTCCGTACTATCACATACACTTCCCCATATGTTCTTTATAACTTCTTCATCTTCACCTTTGAATTTAGCAGATGAGGCAGAAACTTCCCACATATTACTATTCCACAAGTTAGATAAGCTACTACCACCGTAACTATCTGAGAGAATATAACCGCTATATCCATTTGGCTGTTTGAATTTACCACCATTAAATATAAAATTATTACCATCACATGACACATATTGCTGAGTGTCAAATGCATTTTTAGTCTTTCCAACGCCAATAGGATAAAAGTCATTACATAACACACTTGGTGTGTAATTTCCTAACTGATACAAACATTTCTGCGGATAACTCATACCTGTTGAGTTAGAATAAGCCTCCCACACTTGCAACTTCTCACGATTACTGGGTTCACGCATCCAATCCGCTGTACCTTTATCCTGAGTTCCATCACCATCTGGGTCACAGAATGTTTTTATCTCTTCAAGTATTTTAGGGTCTTGTGTATATAATACCGTTACAGACATACCCACTATAGAAGTTAGAGTGTCACCTGACATATCTTCTACACCAGGGACTTCACCACTACTGGAGTTTCTAACACTTTCTGGCAATTCTTCTTGTTCTGTATCCCAAGGACTGCTACCATTTGGCAATGTAACTTTTTCAAGTGACATACCCCAGTCATACCCCACTGTACTACTTGGCTTACCAGCAGAACCTACAGACACACCATCAGAAGCAACATTACTTCCAGCAGATACAACAAGCGTAGCTGCTATGTTCGGTAAAAGCGCTATCACCCCTAACGAAGCGATTATCTTTTTAAACTTCATTTCTTTTTATTTCTCCTTTCTTGTCTAGTTAGATGTGGCTAACTTATGACTATTAATAAAAGCCGTAGCTTTCGCCTCCACCTGAGTGTGGGAATGTATATCCGAAGTTAGCCTCTGCTAACTCCAGGTCATGATAACCCAATAAATACTCGAATATAGGCATAAGTTCAGAAGGATTAAGATCATACACAGACCTGCCTGCTAAATATTCTTCTACAGGGGCTTGACATTCCTCATCTGTTATAGTATAATTAATAAGGTCGGCACCATCAATAGCAACACCATAACTACCATGACCACCTATCCAAGGTACATCAGGATAAGCTGCCTGCAACTGTTCAAGAAGTTCATCTGCCTGTTCTGCAGGGTCTGATGATGTTATAGTAATAGGTGTCATAAATTTCTCAGAAAGCATTGAAGATAATGAATTTTCTGATGCCGCATCTGCGTTTTCTTCCAGTATTACTATATCACACTCTGTATCACATGGATCGTAGTTAGATGGATAATCCTCAACCGGATAACCGTATTTCTCTTCAAACTCCTCTTCAGGCATCAAAATAATATTCTGGTCGACCATCACATTAGCATCATCACCTGTTGAGATACACAAAATATCTTCAATTGTTTCTTCTGTTGACGGTATTGTAAACTGACTCTTTGTTACATCTATTCCAAGGAGTTCTCTGAGTGCTGTTTCTGACATCATAACTTCTCCGCTGTCACTCTTATAGCTGTATCCAAGTATAATATTATATTTGCTATCATAATAAGAACTACCCTTTTCGCCAATAGGGAAACGTATTTCAACCTTAGACACCTGCATTTCCTCATCAACTTTTCTGTAAGTTGTTCTCTTTACTACAATCTCATCTTTATCCTCACTATACTCAATTTTCTGGAAAGGCTCACCAAGAAACTCAAGATAACCGTTTATACTCTCAATAATTACCTTAGCGTTATAAAAATTCTCTTCCTTCTCAACAAGATTAATAGTTTCACACTTTATACCAGAAGCATGCTTAAAACCATTCACAATACCATTCAATCCATCCGTAGTCTGATTCAAGCTAGATGAGAGCTCACTGGCGAATTTATCAAGTGCTTCTTTGTCACTAAATACAACAGTAACCTCACCTTCTTCATTTATAAGGGTATAACCACCATCAAAGGTCTCTGTTTTACCTATTCTATATACACCCTTAGAACTCTCTACGAGTTTAAGTGCTTCTCCATTATCAATAGTAATATAATCACCATTATCATGCTTATATATTCTGTTGCTTCCGATATTACCAACACTTGTTGATATACCAACCTGTGACTCTTTTAATCTCTCAGGGTCTGGTTTATAATCAAAGAAATATGGACTGAAGTTAGATGTGATAGTTCCTTTGTTTCCAAGGATAACAGATTCAAAACTCTGAAGATTATCCTTATCAACTTTCTCGTAACTCACGCCACTTCCAGTCTCAGCAACACTACTTGTGTTAGACTTTAAACTATTGTCACTGTCTTTACTCTTATCATCCTTATTACAACCTGTAAAACAACCAGTCATTACCAAAGCAGCAGAAAGTATAGCTGCATTAGACATTCTAATTGCCTTCATACGAATATCATTTTTCATAAAAAATCTCTCCTCTTTAATTCAATGAATTTAATTGCATATGGGTCGTTTCTATGGTTCATGCACCTTTGAAACGTTATATAAGGCAGTATAAAAACATACTGCCTTTTATT